>Ga0123355_10008261_pt1 | contig 15724 bp, 9 predicted proteins | sample TergutEmb28metaG_3_FD_89872 | JGI IMG/M metagenome (GOLD analysis project Ga0123355, IMG submission 89872) | Embiratermes neotenicus P1 segment gut microbial communities from Petit-Saut dam, French Guiana - Emb289 P1 | ecosystem: Host-associated > Arthropoda: Insects > Digestive system > Gut ... | reverse complement strand
GCTGGTGGATGGCCAACACTTCACCTACGCCGGTGTAGTGGTCGAGGATGAACGCGTGCGAATCGGACCGGGGATTGAAATAGCGCATCCCGGTTTCAGGCCTTCCAACGAAGCTGCCATTGCTGAAGATGACCCAGGGTTGCTGCGGCCCGTTGACAAAACGATTCCAGAAAAGCTGGTAGGCGACGGGGGCTGGGGGAGCGACGGCGGCTGGCGTGTGGAACCGCTGCGACAGCAGAATTGCAACGGTTGTGCACGCGGCTGCCAGCAACACCGAGAGAGCCCCCACCGCGATCATCCACCCTCGATGTGGGGGTGCCGCTTCTGGTTCCCTTACCTGCGGTTCAAGGACTAGGGTTTGGACAGGTTGCGCTCCTCCCTTGGGTGCGCGCAGGTGGAAGGTGAGCGCATACGAACCCTTGGGGATTTCCACCAGAATCGGGTCATCCGTCCCTTCATGCCCATAGTACTCAGCCAGTTTGACGCGAAGCCGTCCGGCCTGCACACGAACGGTCGAATCACTTTGGGGATCGAATCCCGCCGGTCGCCCCAAAACCTCTGTCGCAATCTGATACTCCTTCAGCGCAATGCCGGGGTGATCAAGGGAATGCTCCGCGAGATAACGAAGCAGTTTGCAGAGGGATTCGGAAGAGTGGAGGCTATGGCTTTTGGTAAGTCTCTCTATCTGCTGGAAGCACTGCTCCCGACCGATCACGAGACTGTGCGTTACGGCCATATAACAGGGAAGTAACGGACCGCGTTATCTTGCTGACCCGGCTGCACTTTCGTTCCGGTAACAGTATCAAACCTAGTGAAACATTTTCCAGTTAATTGTTTTGTATTACGACTGCTGTTCTGTGTCACCAAGTCTTTCCTTCTGTATCTCTGGGGCAATCGCGATTCGGGGTAACCGATTGAGGAGGAAGTTCATGACAAGGTCTCTGTGGGGCGCATTCGCGCTTTTCTGTCTATTGTCCATTTTGTTGGTACCGGTCTCCGTGGGGCAGGCAGTGTACGGCACCGTCCTCGGCACGGTGACAGATACTTCTGGGGCGGCAGTGTCTGGGGCGAAGGTGACCGTCACCAGCCAGACCAAAAATGTCTCGACAACGGAGACGACCAACGAGAGCGGCAACTACGCGGTCACACACCTCATTCCCGACGTCTATACGGTTCGAATCGAGGGTACAGGATTCAAGACTCTGGAGTTCAAGGACATCCAAGTTTCGGCCGACACCGGGTCGCGAGTCGACGGCCAATTCGAAGTCGGATCAGCCACGGAACAGGTCGAAGTGACAGCGGAGGCGCCTCAGTTGAAAACCGATCGTGCCGACGTGTCGATCGAATTCAATGAACGGGCTGTCGAAAGCACCCCGATTCTGAACCGGAATTTCACCTCCTTCGAGTTGTTGTCTCCCGGCACGCAGAAATTGGTGGGCTGGAGCCACGCCGCGACGGAGAACCCCCAGGGCGGCCAGCAGATTTTCGTGAACGGCCAGCACTTCAGCGGCACCGCATTTGAGTTGGACGGAACCGACAACCAGGATCCGATCCTCGGCATCATCGTGGTCAATCCAAACCTAGACGCCATTCAAGAGACGAAGGTTACGCTGGGTAACATGGATGCCGAGTTTGGCAAAGCCATCGGTGGTGTGGTGACCGTACAGACCAAGTCGGGTAGCAACGACTTTCACGGCAGCGCATTCTGGTGGCGGCGCACCGATGCGACAGCAGCACGAGATCCGTTCACCCAATACCCCGGGAATGGAGCCCTTGGACCCCTCATCCCATCGGCGCGATGGCAGCAAGCCGGGGGTACCATTGGCGGCCCCATCATCAAGAACAAACTCTTCTTTTTCGGCGACTTCCAGACAACCAGGCAAAAGAACGGGATCAGTAACCAAGAATCGATCCCTACAGCGTCTCTGGAGAGCACTTGCATTGCGGGCGGCACCTTCTGTGACTTCAGTGGTTTCGCGCCCAAGATAGGGAATGGTACACCAGGCGATCCCTCCAACTACATCTACGACCCAACGACCGGCGATCCGAATACCGGTGCCGGCAGGTCTGCATTTTGTGGACCGACGGGGGACGTTGCCAATCCAACGCCAGCCAATTGTCCAACACCTTATTTAGTTCCAGTGAGCGCGATGTCTCCCGCAGCTTTGAACATGCTCGCGGCTTTCCCAAAGCCGACGAGCGGCGGCCCGGTCAACAATTTTGTCGGTTCAGGAGCCGGTCCCTACAATCAGAACAGTTTTGATACCCGAATCGACTTCGCGGCCAGCCAAAGCCTTTCGGTCTTTGGGCGCTTCAGTCTGAACCGCTTTAGCTTGTCCGGCGCGCCGAGCCTGGGGGCGGTCGGAGGTATCGGATACGGTCCGGGTGGCTTGGCGGGTAGTTCCAACGTACACAACTATAGCTTGGCAAGCGGCGTCACCAAGACGTTCAGCTCGACATTGTTGGGTGATTTCCGATTCGGCTACTTCAAGTACAACCCGATGACGAACAAACCGGATGCGGGAACGACCGCAATGACTAAATTCGGCATCCCGAACGCAAATATGGGTGACAACTTCACCTCTGGGCTAGGTGAGTTTGACATGGATGGTACTGGCTCAAACTTCGGTGATGGCTTGGGCGTGGCCCGTTGCAACTGTCCGCTGATCGAGAGCGAGCAGCAGTTCCAGTGGGTCGCCAACATCACCAAGATCCATGGCAACCATCAATTCAAGTTCGGGGGCGATGTTCGTTATGCGCAGAATTTGCGGGTCCCGAGTGATGCGAACCGCACGGGCGTGTATGCCTTCAGCCACCTCGCAACATCGAATGGTGGTATCGGCGGCCTCGACTGGGCGACATTCATGCTGGGGGATGTAACCAATCTCTCGCGGTATGTGAGCACGAGCACGAACGCTGCCGAGCGCCAACATCGGATGTTCTACTACGCCCAAGACACGTGGCGGATTACGCCGAAGTTAACTTTGAACTACGGACTCCGCTGGGAAGTCTACTTTCCGGAATACGTGAATGGCAAGGGAAACGGCGGCTTTACGAATATTAAGATCGGTGATGGACATGACCGAGTTGCCGGATACGGCGGAATCGGGCTGAACGGAAACATCAACAACAAATGGAGCTATTTTGCGCCGCGTGTCGGTGTAGCGTATCAGATCAACACGAAAACCGTGGTTCGCCTGGGCTACGGGCGCAGCTTTGATATGGGCGTGTTCGGCTCGAACTTCGGTCACGCGGTTACCCAGAACTTGCCGGTGCTCGCTGCCCAGAACGTGGCCGCGGTCAATAATAACGCGAGTGCCACGAACAACAATATTCCTGCGTTCAAGCTGGACGCGGGCCCGCCGGTCTTTGTGTTTCCGACCATTCCCGCCAACGGTCTGCTGCCGCTCAATGGACCTGCGGGTAACCTGCAACCTCACATTCGTCCTACGTACCAACGTTTGCCCACCTTGGATGCCTGGAACGCGACGGTTCAGCGTCAGTTGACCAACACAACATCGCTTGAGGTAGCCTACATTGGAAATAAAGGCACCAACGTCTTCGCGGGCACCGGAAACACCTACAACGTAAACCAACCATCTGTTGTCGGTTTCTGTGGGAACAATTGCCCTACCGGAGTACCGCAAGCTCAACGCCGCCCCTACTTCAACAAGTTTGTCTACCCAGATTGCTCAGTAACGGCGCAGCAATGTGGGCTCTCAAATGTCCTTGCAAGCGATCAGTTGACCTGTTGCATAACCGATCAAGGAAACTACCTGGGCAACGATGCCAATAGTATTTACCACGCATTGCAGGTTAAGGTCGACCACCGCTTTTCCCACGGCTTGCAATTACTCTCACACTACACCCTGGCGAAAGCCAACGCCTACGACAGCAATTACTACGCGATCAGTCATCCGATCGCGTATGGGCCCGATAGCCAAGTACGAACCCACGTTTGGGTGACCAGTCTGGTGTACGAGTTACCTTTCGGAAGGGGCAAGCCGTTTGTCGGAAACGCCGGACGTGCAGAGGACCTGCTGATTGGAGGCTGGCAGATCGCTGGAACCACGAACTGGAGCGGAGGACTGCCTTGGACGCCAAGCTACAACACTTGCAATAATGACCAGGACGTGGGGGTGTGTCGTCCGAGTCGTGGCAGTGGATCGTTCCACACCGGCGCGGGATCACTGCAGCATCCCCCAGGTCAGAACCCATTTGTGCAGTTCTTTACTCCGGTCCCCGACATCAGCACCAACAGCGGTGGTCCATTTGCCGACCCGGGAGTCGGGAACCTCGGCAACATCGGTGTCAATAGCTTCCGTGGGCCGCGAGCCTTCTCTGCCGATGCGTCCCTCTTCAAGAACTTCTCCATCACCGAGCGGGTCAAGGCGCAGTTCCGCATGGACGCCTTCAACGTGTTCAATCACCCGGTCTTGGGCTTCAACTCGAACCAGGGCAACACCTGCATCGATTGCGGCGGTAATGCTGGCCAAGTCACCGACATCGAAGCGGATGCCTCACCAGGATCGACGACCGGCATGCGCCAGCTCGAGTTCGCTTTGAAGTTCCTGTTCTAGCGCTCAGGCATGCAATTGGGGAGGGATTCCTTCGGGGGTCCCTCTTTTTTGCGGACCAACCCGTAAACGTTTACGGTATTTGTGAGAAGCGGCGATGAAGAAGAGAGTGGTGGGATTGGGCGAAGTTCTGTGGGATCTGTTGCCGGAGCGCACCTGTCTCGGCGGGGCTCCGACCAACTTCGCCTACATCACCACGCTCATGGGCGATCAAGGAATTGTGGCCAGCCGGGTGGGAGAAGATTCCCGTGGGCTCGAGGCCCTGCGCCGCATGGAGGAACTAGGGCTCAACATCGATCACGTTGAAACCGACCGCGTGCATCCCACGGGCACGGTGAAAGTCTCGCTCGACGGCAACGGACAGGCGGGCTTCGAAATCGCGCATCCGGTCGCCTGGGATTTCCTCGAGTGGACGCTCGACTGGCAGCGCCTCGCCAGAACGGCAGATGCCGTCTGCTTCGGATCGCTCGCCCAACGCTCGGAGACGAGCCGCGCTACCATTCGGCAATTCCTGGCAGCCACTTCACCCCATACACTCAAGGTTTTCGATGTGAACCTGCGGCAATCCTATTACTCCCAGGAAATACTCTCGGAATCGATGCGGCTTGCCGATATCGTCAAGCTGAACGAAGACGAACTGGCGAAAATCATGAGCCTCAGCAAGCTTTCGCACCGCGACGAATTGTCCTCCGTTCAAAGGCTCCTCCAGGAATACCACTTGAAGATCATCTGTATCACCCGCGGCGGGCGGGGTAGCCTGCTCGTCCGGGGCAAGGAAATAAGCGAGCATCCGGGATTTAGCGTGCAGGTGGCCGACACGGTGGGATCGGGCGACGCGTTCACCGCCGGCCTCGTCCACGAGTACCTGCATGGAGCGTCGCTCGACCTGATGAATGAAGTCGCGAACCTGGTGGGAGCGTGGGTGGCCAGCGAGGTGGGCGCCATGCCCACTCCCAAGCGCGGAGCGCTCGAATATTCGCTGGCGGAAATCCGCTAGGGTCGGCGCTGCATGGCGGCTTTGCGGAGTAGTACGAAAGATTGTGTTTTCTTTCGCTATACTATGGGGCTGGCGAAAGGGAGCCATGAAACGTGTCGCTGCTGCTGTCAGCCGCCCCCGGTCGTTTGGCGTCTTCTCCGGGATTGCGGTCACCCTCATCGCTGTTTCCATACTGAGTTGCAGCAAGCACGCCGAGCAGCCGAAAACGGCGCCCTCGACGCCTTCCGATATCAAGGTCGAAGTGAGCGGTGGCGGGCCGGTCGTGATCACGACCAGCGCTGCGGAGTTCCAGGTTCTTCCTTCGGGATTCGTCCGAGCGGCGCTCGTCAAAAATGGTCAGCGTTTGACGCTCGATGAGCCCAATGTGGGATCGACCGGCGGCAGCGACTCGGTCATCATTGGCGGAAAGGAGCTGGATTTCGTTCCAGACTTCAGCCAGGCCAAGACCGTCGCCAGCGCAGGGAAACTTGGTCGGGGGAAGCGTGTGGAAATTCCGTCGCGCCCGCTGGCGCCTGCGGGAGTCACGCTTGAACGCACCCTGGTGATTGAAGCCTACGACGATTTCCCAAACCTCGCGCTGGTCAGCGCGACCTACAAGAATGCAGGGGATAGGGATCTGAAGATCGACCAGGCATGGATGCAGCAGCATCGCTTCGATGCCAAGCAGGTCGATGCCAAGGTGCAGCCCTTTGATATGTGGTCTTTTCAGGGATCGAGCTACGACTGGGGGAAGGATGACGTCCAGAAGCTGACGCGGACTTCGTCGCAACCGAATGCGATGGGCGAGATGGTGAAAGGCGGCTATGGTGGCGGGATTCCGGTCGTCGCGTTGTGGACGGCAACGGTCGGCGAGGCCATTGGACACGTTGAGACGCTGCCCTGGACGCTGTCCATGCCGGTAAAAGTGGAGCCGGATAGCCGGGTGTTTGCGAGCATCACGATTCCCGTCAATCGGACGTTGAAGCCCGGCGACAGCTATTCCACGCCCCGCAGCTTCGTGTCGGTGTACAGCGGAGACTACTACGAACCGCTGCGCCTTTGGTCGAGCGTGCTGCAGAAAGAGGGTTGGGAGATCCCCAAGCCGTCAAACGAAGCCTACAACGTGAGCTGGTGCGGTTGGGGGTACGAGTTCAACGTGACTCCGGCCGAAATGCTGGGAACGATCCCCAAGTTGAAAGAGCTTGGCATCAGATGGGCGACGCTTGATGATCGTTGGTTCGACACCTATGGCGATTGGAATCCGCGTCCCGACACCTTTCCCGACGACTCGATCAAGAAGATGGTCGAAGGCTTTCATCAACAGGGAATCCTCGCGCAATTGTGGTGGCTGCCACTGGGGGTCGAAGACGGGCAGTCGAAGTACGAATCACACAGGTACGTCGTCTCCAAAGTCGTCGAAGAGCATCCAGATTGGCTGATTCTCGACAAGAACGGCAAACATGCCCGGATCACGCGCGATCTGGCCGCGCTCGATCCGTCGCTACCACAGGTCCAGGCGTACTACAAACAGCCCACCGAGAAATTCATCCGCGACTGGGATTTCGATGGTTCGAAACTCGACAACATTTACAGCGTGCCCGCCTGCTACAACCCGGCGCATCATCACAAGTCGCCGCAAGAATCAGTCGAAGGGATGGGTGAGGTGTACAAGACGATCTTTGAAACCACGCGTGCGATCAAGCCGGAGAGCGTGACCCAGGCTTGTCCCTGCGGTACGCCGCCGTCGCTCGCCTGGCTCCCGTTCATCGATCAGGCGGTGACGGCCGACCCGGTCGGAGCGGTGCAGGTGCGCCGGCGCATCAAGATGTACAAAGCGCTGCTTGGGCCCCAAGCCGCCGTCTATGGAGACCACGTGGAACTCTCAGCGATGACACGCGTGAGTGCGAATGACTGGAGCGAGCATGGAACGGACTTCGCCTCGACCTTGGGACTCGGTGGCGTCCCAGGCACAAAGTTCGTTTGGCCGGATCCGGGGCCGAAGTACAAGCCCGTGGCGCTGACCGATGAGAAGGAAGAGCACTGGAAGAAATGGATTGGCCTTTACAACGAGAAGATGCTGTCGAAGGGTGACTTCCTCGATCTCTATGTCTACGGCTATGACGTCCCCGAAGGATACGCAATCGAGAAAGACGGGAAGATGTACTATGCGTTCTTCGCACCCGAGAGCGGTTCGTTTAACGGAGAAATCGAGTTACGAGGGCTAAAGCCGGGAACGTATAACGTGCTCGACTACGTAGACGGGAAGAACTTGGGATCCGTGCAGGCAGAAGCGGACGGTGTGGCGCAGATGAAGGTGGAGTTTAAAGAGCATCTGCTAGTGGAAGTGAGCGGAAAATAGAAAGCGTCCTTCGGTCTCGAGCGTCGTCTCGCGCGTTCCCGCCGTGAAAGCATGCTCCCGGTATCGTCCGGGCAGGCCCGAAATCTGCGATTACTGGCGTGAGGATGGGTGATTAAACGGCAGATCCACGCTGGTCTTGAGATGCAAGTCGTCGGCTGTGAGGGAATTAGCCGGATCGAAGTAATCATCCACTACTTTGCCGTTTCGGAGTTTGATGATGGTCCCGTCTTCTACAAATACCCAGTCGGTGACTGCGGGTCGCTGGCCACCTAGCAGGAACTCGCGTCCACTGATAAGTCGACAGGGGAAGAGAAACTCGCAGGACTGGGGGACGTACCACACAGACCGAATCCGCGCGAGCTTGGTATCGGTGCTGTAGCAGTAGTCAATCCTTTGACGGGCAAGGCTTGGAGCCCCAACCCGAGGCGGGCTTGCTACCATCGTGACTCGCACAATCCTACCGTCTCTATCCCACACGAAGGCGAGGGGTGCAGGCTTACCCGTTGCTTGCCACTCCTCCCTGTTAGCGAACTCCCTCCAGCGATCGCTTGGCGGCTCTGGTTTGGTGCTGATCTTTAGTTTGGCGAAAATACGAGGTTGCTGTGCCTCGAATGAGTCGTCCAGAGCGTCGCAATAGTTCATGACCGAACGCACCGTGTCCTGGCTGCCTTTGTAGGTGCCGAGTTCACGCTCGCTCAATTTATATTCTTGTGCACACAGCGGAAGCGCGGATGCCAGTACGAGCCCAACTAGTCCAAGGACTTTCATGTCCCTGACCCCTTGAACAATGAAATCTCCGATCGGCGGTTAGCCGTCATTGTAGCACTGGCCGACGGTGGAGTTCTGGCAGGACACTTCGGGGTGATCCAGGTTGTCTTCAGAGGTTTCGGAGGAATCGTTCGCGCTGTTCGCGATCCCGAAAGGCCTCGGTGCCGCCGGGGCGGGTCGTCGAGAGCGCGCCGGCTAGATTTCCGCTGGCAAGACACGTCTCGAGGTCCGAGCCTCGAACGTACTCGTGCAGGAAGCCGGCGTCGAAGCTGTCGCCCGCGCCGACAGTATCAACCGCCACGACTTTCCGCGATGGACTTACCATACGTTCCATTCCGCGCTGGGCAAGAGCTCCTTGATGGCCCAGTTTGACCACCACCAGAGGCACCCACTCAGAAAGCTGGAGAATCGCGGCTTCGAGATCTTCAGTGCCAACCGCCCTGCAGGCTTCGCGTTGGTTTGGCAGAAAGACATCGACATGGCGCAGGACCTGGCGGAGTCCACCTTCCCAGCGGTCCTCCGGATCATCGTTGGTATCGAAAGAGAGCGTGAGTCCCTTGGATTTCAGATATGCAAGCAGCTCCGCCACCCGGGGTCGCAGAGCCTTCTGCAGGTAGTACGAGGAAAGATGAAAGTGCCGGGAGTCTGCCAGATAATCGAGATCCAAGTCATCCCACGTCAGCTCTGCAATCGTCCCGGAATACGTCAGAATGTTACGCCACGCCTGGTGATGAAGAATCACGGTCAGGCCCGTCGTCGTGGCACTGGCGACGCGTCGCACCAGTGACACATCGACCCCGCCCTGTTTGAGCCGTTCTAGCGCAATCTGGCCGAGCGGGTCATCGCCGATGCGAGATTGAAATCCAACCCGGCTTCCAAGCGCGGCGAGATTGTGCGCCACAATGGCTGACGAGGAGCCAAGTGTCAGCATCATGCGGTCAGCAAGCAGTTCGCGTTCGGGCGCGAGTTGCGCAGGCAGGCCGTAGAGGATGAGGTCGAGATTCAGTTCGCCAGCTACGGTGATATCGAAACGGGGCATGGGGTGGTTTCGTAGAACATCGGATTGTGAAAAAGGAATAGCGACCCTTCGATTCCGAGGCCGCCCGTCTTCGCCGGTGAGCCACTCTGCTCGGGATGACAGAATCGTCTTTCCACTCGGCTACACGAGCGTCACTTCGACTCCGGCGTGCTTTAAGACGCGCAGGTCAGACTTGGGCACACCGCGGTCGGTAATCACTTCCTCGAGCGCAGAAGGTGGCGCGATCAGCGACAAACTCCGTCGGCCAAACTTGCTCGAGTCGCAGACGGCGATGGTCTTCTTCGCGACCTCGACCATCACCTTGTTCACTTTTGCTTCCAGCAGATTCGGCGTGCTGAGCCCATGATGCACATCAAAGCCGTCGACGCCAAGGAAGAGAATGTCGGCGCTCAAACGGCTCAGGGTTTCTTCCGCAATCGGACCCACCAGGGAAAAAGAGTTCTTCCGCAACGTGCCGCCGGTGAGGATGACTTCGACCGCGGTCCCGGCCAACTCCGCCGCGATATTCACAGCATTGGTGATGATCGTCAGATTCTGAAAATTCCTCAGGCTGCGTGCAATCGCCGTGGTCGTCGTGCCTGAATCAAGAATCAGAACCTGGCCTTCCTTCACATGTCCGACGGCACTGTCGGCGATGCGCAGTTTTTCCTGCTGATGCAGCTTCTCTTTTTCCCGTAGTGTGGGATCTTCGAGCGCTCCCTCCCGCGAGGGCAGTGCCCCCCCGTGGGTGCGGTGAACCAGACCGTGGGCATGCAGGATTTCAAGGTCTTTGCGAATCGTAACCTGCGAGGTATCGAACTTACGCGCCAGTTCGGTGACCAGGACGCGTCCCTGATGGTTCAGCAAGTCGAGAATGGCCCGGCGGCGTTCTTCGTTGAGCACGTGTTTACCCTGGAGCAAATCCGTTCGGAATGCGCATTTCTTTTTATAGCGTTTTATTTCGTTTGTCTAGGGGATAGCGATCGGACTAAATCTGGTTCGACAGGGTGATCCCGGCCTGGTCGAGAAGCGACTGACCGCCCGGTCGCGGGCCTGGACCAACGCCAACCCCAGATTTTTGTTGGGATTTCGGAACCATTGGCGATGTTCACCAATGCCATCCCCTGCTCCAAAGTTCGATTGCGTCCCGAAGGTCGGACTTGCGCTCCTCCGAAATTCGGACGAAAGCCGGCGGGTTTCGTCCGTCAGCGTTGGAGACGAAATCCGAAAGCAAAATGGAAGACCAAGGAGTTACATACTGCCTAATTCGGGACGGTTTATTCGCCCACCCGTCGGTAGTGCTGGGATTCCGACATCTGTGAGGCGACGCGGGTAAACTCGCTTCACCAAAAGTTCTCATCGCCGGTCTTGCTGAATCATGACCTGACCGGAGCGGTTCCACCCACGACGTCTACGAACAGCCCGGGGGTGGCGTTGATGCTGGCCTCCACTGGAGGCGCGGTCGGAGTGCGTTGTGCCCCTGGGTCGAGCCAGTACACGACCATTGCGTGCAGAGTCGTCCACGGCCGGGCTTGATTCAAGCCGCTGGAGGCGAGCTCGGCCAGGCAGTGGCACAGGCAAAATCGAGAATCACCCATCCGGACGCGCCGCCGCAGGTACGTCCTGGAGATCCCGCTGTGCGGGTGAGCGCACCCCAAACTTCGACCAACCGAGGGCAGCCTCGGCTTCTTCCTACAAAGCTGCCGTTGCCGCGACCGGCGGGTTCGCCGTCTGCCGCAGGGGCTCTGTCAATGCACGCATGACCCGGCCGAATCCCGCGAAGTCCAGCGACTGAGGACCATCCGACAGCGCCCGCTCCGGGCAGGGATGTACCTCGATAATGAGGCCGTCGGCTCCCACAGCAACGGCCGCGCGCGAAACCGCCGCAATGAGGCTCTGTTTGCCGGTTCCGTGCGAAGGATCGGCAATCACTGGCAAGTGCGATAGATCGCGGGCCAACGCTACCGCAGCCAAGTCGATCGTATTCCGCATTTCGGTCTCGAAGGTCTTAATGCCGCGCTCGCAAAGCACTACCTGATGGTTACCTCCCGCAAGCAAGTACTCGGCGGCCAGCAGCCATTCCTTCACGGTCGCCGAAGGCCCGCGCTTCAGCAGTACCGGTTTGTTGGTAGTGGCCAGCCGCCGCAGCAGCGCGAAGTTCTGCATGTTGCGCGCGCCCACCTGCAGCATATCCGCATGGTCGCAGATGACGTCGATGTCTTCTGTGCTCATCACCTCCGTCACCACGGGCAAGCCTGTCTGCTCTCTGGCCTCGTGCAGAATCTTGAGCGCTTCCCGCCCCAGTCCCTGAAAGTCATAAGGAGAGGTACGAGGTTTGTAAGCACCGCCCCGCAACATGGTGGCGCCCGCACGCTTCACCGCGTGTGCCGTGTCCAGCAGTTGCTCTCGCGATTCCACCGAGCACGGGCCCGCGATCACAACAACTTCTGCTCCCCCGATCGAAACGCCGCCCACCTTGACCACCGACCGTTCGGGCCTCACCTGCCGGCTGACCAGCTTGAACGGCTGTGCAATGGCCACTACATTGTCGACGCCAGCCGCCGCCTGAAGAGCCTCGATCTCGTGTCGCCGTCCGCTGCCCACCGCCGCGACAATCGTGCGCTCTGTCCCGCGAGTCACGTGGGGCTGGTACCCGGCCTCGCGGATGCGCTCGATGACGTGGTTGATTTCCTCTTCTGTGGCCTTCTCCGACATATTGACGATCATGGGATTCAATCTCCTTGTGTGATTTGTCCGGATAAAACAAAAACCGCGATCCGGAGATCGCGGCTTGCGGGGCTTAAACTTGGTTTGGCTTAGATGGCTCTCACTGGCTCATCCTCACTCCAAGCTGCTCCGCAGCCGCTCCCCGAAATAAATCGGTAGTAGCCGGCAAACCAAAAGCTTGGAGTAAATCGCGTCATAGTCGTCTGAAATGCTGAACTCGCTTTGCGACGGAACACCTTACTGCAAAGAACTGGCTACGCTGGAGAATGCGTTATTGGCACCCGACCCGATCAACCGAATCGTTCCCACCACCAGAACCAGAATGACCGCCAGCATTACCGCGTATTCGGCAATGTCTTGTCCTCGATCATCCTGCCATAGCCTGTGAATCAGTTTAGACATTTGCTCTCCTCCAGAGCCATCGTCAATTTCTTTGAGAAGGTAAGGTCTGTCAATAACTTCAGTTGACACATGATGCACGCGGCCGGAGGTGCTTGTCAAATCGTCTCTCGACTTTTTGCCCAGAAGTCATTGCCGCGGGCCGCCCGCTGGAGGGGGCGTTTGCGCAATATTGAGCGAGGAAGACGATGACGAGGCTTGCGACAGAAGGTCCTGGGCAGAATGCTGCGCCACTTGGAGAACCCGGTTGGGAAGCATTCCGAGGTAGATCGTAGCCAAAACACTGATCGAAAGTGCAGCCCCCAACCCAAACGGAATCGGCGCGACCGTCACTGGCTTGCGCGATTCGCGCATATACATCATGACGATGATGCGCAGGTAGTAGTATGCCCCGATCGCGCTGTTGATCACTCCGATCAACGTCAGCCAGACCAGGTTGGCTCTGAGTGCGGCGCTGAACACATAGAATTTGGCAAAGAATCCCCCGGTTATCGGGATGCCAATCAGTGACAGCAGAAAGACGGTCAGGGTCGCAGCGAGCATCGGGGAGGAGCGGCCCAGTCCCTGGTAGTCTTCGAGCGTCACATAACGCTCCCCGGCATTGGCAAAGTGGCTGACTACCGCGAAGGCGCCGACGTTCATGGCGGCATAGGCGGCTGTGTAAAACATTGCGGCCGAGATTCCGTCCAAGGAATTCTGGGGCGTAGTCATGGCAAAGGCCACAAGCACGTATCCCGCATGCGCAATCGAGGAATAGGCCAGCAACCGCTTGACATTGGTTTGAATCAACGCCCCCACATTGCCCAAGGTCATGGACAAAGCGGCCGCCACCCACAGGAACCAGAATCTTCCCGGGGCGTTGATGGCGAAGACGACTCGCAGTAACACAGCAAAGGCCGCAGCCTTGGGTGCCGTCGACATGAAGCCAGCAACGGGGGCGGGCGAGCCTTCGTAGACATCCGGCGTCCAGACATGAAACGGCGCCGCCGCCACTTTGAATCCCAGGCCGACGAACATCAACGCCATCGCCAAGTAAACGAGAACCTCAGCCGGACCAGCCTGCAACTTCTGGCTGATAAGGTCGATGTTGGTCGATCCCGTCGCCCCGAACATCATCGCCACGCCATAGAGGAAAAATGCGGTGGCAAACGATCCCAAAAGGAAATACTTCAGCGCTGCTTCACTGCTGGAGGCATCGTTGCGCCGAAACCCGGCCAGTATATAGGTCGAGATCGAGGAAATTTCCAGGCCAATGAAAATCAGAACCAGCTCGACCGCGGTCGACATCAGTGTCATGCCGACGACGCTGAACAGAATGAGCGCGTAATATTCCCCCGCACGAATGCGCTGAACCACCATGTACTCGAACGAACTCAGAATCACCACGGCAGCGATCGCGATGACCAGGAGAGTAAAGAAGACGCTGAAGGTGTCGACCCGAATGTTACCGGAAAATGCCAGGCCCGGAGACTCCGCCATCCGCCAGGTCGCGGCAAGACCAGCGAGGGTTCCAGCGAAGGCGATCAAGCCCAGCGTCCTCTGGGTATGCTCCTCATCGACCAGAGGATCAAGCAACATCACAAGGATGCCAAAGGCCGAGAGCACAAGTTCCGGAAGAATGCGAATGTAGTCCACGCGCCCGGGAATTGCCCGCACCACATCGGCCGCCAGATGCGTCATCGTCCCACCACCTTGCTGAGGACTTGTCCCGCCGGTGAAAGAACTGCCTGTACCGCCGGATCGATGGCGCCCAGCCAGAGGATGGGGGCAACGCCCATCAGTAGCGCAACGGCAGCGCAAGGCCAGACCGCGGCCTTCTCGAAGCCCAGCATGTCGGCGATGGAATTGTTTACCGGATGCGTCACCTTGCCGTAGAAGACACGCTGGAACATCCACAGCAAATAACACGCGCTCCAGATCACCCCGGTAGCCCCGAGAATTCCATAAATTGGCTTCGCCTGGAAGGCCCCGCTCAAGACTAGGAATTCACCAATGAATCCGTTCAGCAGCGGCAAGCCCAGAGACGCCAGCACAATAAACAGGTAGGAGGTCGCATACACCGGCATGGGAGCGGCCAGCCCGCCGAATTCGCTGATCTCGTAGGTGTGCCGGCGATCGTGCAGAATTCCCGCCAGCATGAACAACCCGCCGGTCGAGATGCCGTGTGCCAGCATAACAAACATCGCTCCGTTCAGCCCCACGGGCGTGAAGCTGAAGATTCCGAGGACCACAAATCCCAGGTGGCTGACCGAAGAGTAAGCGATCAGCTTCTTCATGTTGGGCTGGACCATGGCAACCAGGGCACCGTAAACAATTCCGATCAGGGCCAAAATCATGATCCACGGCGCATTGCTCCGCGCCTGCGCGGGGAAGAGCTCCAGGTTAAACCGCAGCATTCCGTACGTGCCCATTTTCAGCAGGACACCCGCCAGCAGAACCGAGCCGGCGGTGGGAGCTTCCACGTGCGCGTCCGGCAGCCAGGTGTGGAGAGGGAACAAGGGAACCTTGACCGCGAACGCCACAAAGAATCCGAGGAAGACCCACTGCGCGGCCGGGGGAAAGTTCGGGACCAGGCCGCGCGCGATCAGATCGCGAATGGTAATGTAATCGAAGGTTCCGGTATGGGCGTACAGCCACAAAATCGACGCCAGCATGAACACCGAGGCGATCATGGTGTACATGAAAAACTTCACGGCGGCGTAGACCTTGCGCTCGTGGCCGAACACGCCGATCAGCAGCGCCATCGGAATCAGGGTTGCTTCCCAGAAGAAATAGAAGAGGAAGAGATCGAGTGATGTGAACACGCCAATCAGCGCAGTCTCCAGAATCAGCAGCAGAATGTAGAATTCCTTCACCCGGTCGTGCACCGACTTCCACGAGATCAGCACGCAGAGCGGCGT
>Ga0123355_10008260_pt1 | contig 15725 bp, 6 predicted proteins | sample TergutEmb28metaG_3_FD_89872 | JGI IMG/M metagenome (GOLD analysis project Ga0123355, IMG submission 89872) | Embiratermes neotenicus P1 segment gut microbial communities from Petit-Saut dam, French Guiana - Emb289 P1 | ecosystem: Host-associated > Arthropoda: Insects > Digestive system > Gut ... | reverse complement strand
TGGCCATTATCTCCCAAACCGTTCAACTTTGGATATAGGTGTTTTGGGGTTTTTCGGTATAGTTTAACATAAGGAACACCCTCCCGAAGTCTGGTCCGTTCCTCCTGTTACACCCTGTATAGCTACTGGTTAACACTGTTAGGCATGAAATTTATCTTAGTAATATGCAAAAGGAAATCGGGGTTTACCTCACAGGAGAAACACAGTATCTCCATGTGAAAGACCAAAGTTGTTTATGGGACCATCGCTTTTTGTTCTGAGGATCTTGTGATATGCATAAGCATATCCTGTGGAAAGACAGAGTTTCTGAAAATTTAATCATGTGGTGCTTATTACAGCCACTGCGCTCTACACCCGACTACTAATTACAAAACTCAAAATTAGAGCCCAGAGAAAGAATCAGGCCATGAAGGCACGGAGGGGGAGTAGAGCTATAGCTATAGTCTTTCTTTACCCTCGGCACCAGATGGGGCGAGTGGCCAACGCCACGCCTCGGCAGCTTTACTCCCGAGAAAGAGGGCCATTACCCGTTTTACGTGAGGCTGGGCTGGCCCCAGGGCCGGTCTGGACGGGTGCGGAAAAACTCGTCCTCGCCTGGATTCGATCCCCGGAGCGTCTAGCCCGTAGCAAATCGCTGTACCGACTAAGCTATCCTGACCCACGAAAACGAATCAGGCCCTGGTTTTTAGTCGGACATTTAGGTTTATGGAAAGCGTGAAGAGGTCGATACAAACGCGATGCCATTCCCGAGGTCTGAGGTTGTCACAGCAGTGGTTATGAAGACTCAGGTCTCATGGTATAATGCTACGCAAAGTAACGCGTTTTTATCGGCATTTCAGAGCAGTTTGATCATACATATTCAGGTCTCAATAAGTGCGTCACTCGAAATCCATACACTGCAATTTTCACGCTTGCTGACTGCCTTACTGAATGTACTGCTATCATATGGCCATTTGCCTCTTCACATAGAACCGCACATTAGTCTCATCTGCCTTTATGTCAATTAATGTAGGGAAAATCTAGATTCACGATAAGAACAAAAGATTTTTCTTCTCTCTACAGCTTCCAGGTGGGCCGGGCTAGCGCAGTCGGTATAGCGACTCGCTACGGGCTGGACGGTCCGGGGATCGAATCCGAGTGGGGGGCGAGGTTTTCCGCACCCGTCCAGAACGGCTCTGGGGCCCACCCAGCCTCCCGTAAATGGGTACCCAGTCTTTCCCCGGGGTAAAGCAGCCGGGGCGTGGCGTTGACCATCCATCCCATCCAGTGCCGAGATTAAAGAAAGGGTAGAGCTACATCTCTACTCCCCCTCTGGGTCTTTGTGGCCTGTTCTAGGGTGAACTTTACTTTATTTTGAACTTCTGCAGCTTCCAGAACGGCTTCGTACTTAGTGCGTACCGGGGGACTACCATAGGGTTGATGTGACCGGGTCGTGAGGTTCACCATTCACCTCAATGTATTGTCGAGATTGGGACGAATGCAGCTGTAGCTCCACTCTTGTGCCTTCTCGGAGTGCACAGGATTGCTTCGCCTTTTACCGCGACTAAAGTAAGAATTAAAAAGAAATTCCAGTAAATAAAGCAAGTAACCTGCCAATAGTGATAGAGTGCCTCATGAGTGTACCGCGCGTTTCCCGTGTTACTTTATATGTGTATTAATTTCAGGCTCTAGCGGCCATGACTGAAGATATTTCCTCCTTTCGGAAAGTGATGGCTTTTGGTCAGGTGGGGGTGATAAGCTTCTACGTTTTGATGTTTTGCTATCAAATTGGAATTAGCGCCTGAAATAAGAACTTTTAATTTACTTGTCTGTCAGGATGGCTGAAACTGACTTGCGAGGAGTGTTCAGAATTTCTAATAATGTGGGAAGTCTTTCAGAAATAAGGGTGATGTTGTTGCGGTGTTTAAATGCACATTTCTGTCTGCAGGAGGCATAATGTTTGAAACGACTTGTAACATTTTTTTCCTCTTCCATGACATTGTACCTAAACTAAAGCAGAATGAAAGTTTAAAATTCCGGTGTTCTGGGATATATGGATTTGAGTGAACTGAAAATATTCTGACGTCAGCCGTGCATTTCAAATTGCTGTGATGATTAAACGCCTTTTGACGTTTCTTAAAGACGCGTGAATTTAATCCCAAACCAGAAGGCGACACAGGTTCAGCGGCCATGAATTTTGAAACTTTTTGTGTTTTGGCACGAGATGTCGCACATTTAAGTGACTTTTTACCTGCATTTCGCAGACGGGTTGGTAGCGTACTGTCAAATTTCGTGGAATCTTAGGATTCCTAATTGTGTATGGAATTTGAAAGTCTTGCTGACATCATATATGATAAAGACTCATGTCTCACTTAACCTAGCCTTAATAAGACACAATTAAAAGAGACTGATATTAACGTTGATTTCTTATATTAAGCGGTGTTATTCGTATACAGACTGGACGGCCGAGGATAAATGGCGTGTTACCTTGAGGGGGCAAGAGATGTTTCTTTTTTCTTTGGCGTCCAAATAGGCTCTGACGTCTACGAAACCTTCTGTTCGTTGGATATATAGGGTAAAGTGGCCTTGCCACCAAGCCTAACGCCACTAATCTCTATCTGTTGCAGAGGTTAATGGTGCAAGGAGGTGTATCTCCTTTTCTGGATATGCCTTCATGACTTTATGCTTAATTAAGCACAGGAATGACGTTGCCTTTCATGTAACAGTAATGTAAGACAAAGGACTGACTACAGAATGGTGAAAAATACATTACTGAGGAATTTTAGATAATTTATCTTTCGTCGTTGTTGCAATGTTAAACGATGAATCGATTATTCGAAATGAGGTTTACTGTTTTCCTTATTCCAAGCGGAACAACTCTGTCCGCACAAGATAAAATCCGCATTTCATGCAGCGTCTGGCGGTGCGTACTATTTCGGTCGCACGACCTAATGAATTAAAAAGAAGGCAATGTATTTAAGGGTCTGAAATTTCTAACCTGAAAAATAGGGAGCCTGTGTACAACTTACGGATTGCGGATGTACACCCCTGCCTTTTCACAAATAAGCTTTATTCCCTTCAGGTACCTTGAAAGGGACTCAAACCACCCATCCCATTCTCCGCCCGCGCGAACAAGTCAAGCCACGGGATATTAATTGCATTTTTAGGAAACTAAAATACAATGGGTTTTCATTTTCTTTGAATAAAAAGCTTAGGTCTGGAAATAAAGTGCCGTTAGCGTCTGATATATGGATAGCTCTTCCAACCCAGTGTCACTGTTAATTACCCGTACCGGCTACTATCGTTGTTAAAGGTAATATATTCTTATCCTTTTTGGTGCAACAGCCCCTAGTGGGCAAGGGCCTCCTCATTCACGCTCTACGACGCACCACAGTCGTTAGGACTCCTCTGGATGAGTGATCAGCTCGTCGCAGAGACCTCTACCTGACAACACACAACATTCACAACAGACATCCATGCCTCCGTTTGGATTCGAACCCACAATCTCCGAGCAGCCGCAGATCTATGCCTTAGACCGCACGGCCAATGGGATCGGCAAAGGCACTAAGTTACGAAATCCATTTAGCCTGATTCTACTTGAGGATCTCTTAGTCTTGGATGCAGTCAAAGAATTTCGATCAATAACAGGATGTAATCTTGTCCTTAAGAAAATGAACTCACTCAGAATGGTCATGCCTCGTAATTTTACAGTAATTTCTTTAATATTATTATCACTGTATTCTAGAATATGACACCTCGTTTCATGTAAATTTAACGAGATTTTTCAATACATCCTATCTTTGTTCGTCTTCATGTTTCAGTATCCAAAATTGAAGACAGTGTATTTTTTTTTTCTAATGGTTGGTAAATTTCTACCGGACTAGGCAGTCAAACAGCAACGAGTTGACAATCTTCAGTCACCGCCCTGATAAACTTTGGTCTCGTTTTGATATTTTCCCCCAAAGTTCTTCTGTATTTTCAATTTTTGTGGCAAAGAGAAGCGCATGCAATTCTCGTTGTAAATAATGTTTTCGAAAGAAGATTAATCACCTTTATGCTAGCAACCATTTAATCTTGAAGAATAAAAAACCAACTTGATGTCAGTTGCAATTTTATTTCACTTATGTGCTGAACGTGTTTCGGACATTAATATGTCCATCATCAGGAGATTGCGACTATTCTGTTGAATTACCACATTGGTTGTATTGTTCAAGTATCACAATGATGCACGGTCCAATAAACATAAGAACCATTTAATCTCTTAAAGCCTAGCGATCACTGTATGTACTGTACCACCAGGTTTAATACCGAAAAAATCCACCCATTCAGTGTATTTGTATGTTTTGTATGGATTCAGAACAAACAGCGACTCTCTCTCTGTAGAAGCTTAAGAGACTGGCTTTATATCCGAGATGGAGTGTGCTTACTGCGCGGTCCGAACTCGGTATTTGGATACAATTCACGTTCGCCTTAGTCTTGAAGTTCTGTGTGTACGAATCACGAAGTTAAAATCGAATAACTAGAAGTCTCGGGTCTTCCTCTAATTTCACATTTCACTTTCTTTAGCCAGACATAATTTTTATTGACTCGGGAAGCAGGTAGCTCAGTCAGTATTGCGACTAGGCTACTGGCTAGAATGCCAAGGAATTGTGGTGTGATTCACATCACAATCGAACCTTGTACTCTGCTTGTGCAGCCAACCCAACCTCGTATTCAGTATTTTCATCGAGGGTTTCTCCCGGGGGTAAAACCGTGGTTCGAATCTAGTGTGGAGGTTAATAGTGAATATAGCTATAGTACCTACCCCATTCCCTTCGTATGCATTCGTGACCTCCATGGGACGAACTTGACCTTTAGCTGTGTATTTATTATTTTCAAATTTTTTCACTGAGGAGTGAATTCCTTTTTCAAAATTGTACCTCTCAAAAAATTAAGCGGTGGTATTTTCTGATTTTTGGCCAAACAAGATGCAGGGTGCAGTCACGTCTTCCAAAGAAAAAGAGAGGACCAGCGGCAGGCACAAGTCTGCACGGTTCATTTTGCGGAACGAAGGCTTAATTCTGAGTGCGGTGTGAAGGAACATCCCCTTGGGGTTTCACGGTGACCACCCGAAAACTTATGTAAGAATTTACAGATATTACTGATTAACCTTTTGAAGCATGAAGTTCATTTACAGAATATTTAAAAAGTCAGTTCCTTCGTCGCAGAAAACACCACTTCTCGATTATAAATAAGATGACTATTTCCTCTTAAGTTCTGTTCAATATATTTTTTTTTATTTTCATAATATTGCTTTTATTACTTGTGTTGTACCCGGTATATCGTTAAAAAATTTTGGCTGGAATACTGTCGAAAATTCCAATCCTGGTGGCCGCGCGGTCTGAGCGTAGGTGTGCGGTTGCTTGATTTTTTGGGATCGCGAGTTCGAATCCTGCTGAGGGCAAGCATATTCGCCTCTTGTGTTTGTTCTGTGTTGTGTAGGTGTGACGACCTGCTCATTTGTTCAGAGGAGTCCTACGGCGCACGTGTTTGAGTGTGTGTGTTCTGGTAACGTCAACAATGGGGCTGCTTAGGCCCGAGTTGAGCTGTTGCGTCACAAAAAAATGTTGAAATGCTAAGCTGATCTCCCGGTTAATTGTGTTCAAAGAAATAATCGCTGTTTATTGTAAGAACCTTACCCTACACTTCGGGAGCCGGGGCAGCGCGGGCGATATAGCGACTTGCTACGGGCTGGAAGGCCGGGGATCAAATTTCAGCAGGAAAAAGGGATTTCGTCTTCTCCAAAACCGCCCAGACCGGATCTGGAGCATATACAGATTCATACTGAATGGGTACCGGCGTTCTTTCCAGTGGGTAAAACGGCCGGGGCATGATGTTAACCACTCAACTCCATCTAGTGCCAAGGTTAAGAATGAGTGGAGCTATAATTCTGCCTCCCCCCCTATGTTGTGGGCAGAAAAAACTTTACCTATTTTGCGAAACACATTGAGTATCGGGCGCACGAGCAACACTCTAGATCTCTCCGCGAAAGAAACTACACTTATTCAGTCGAGCACAACACAGGTTTATTTTGATTCAAATTGTGCTGACATAAGGTTTGCTGCCAATAGTCAATATTATTCAATTATTCCACTAGTCGGTCGCACATGTAGAAGCATAATTTGAACCCAAACTAAATCAAACCTGTTTTGTGCTCAACTGAGTAAATGTACTAGTTTATTTAGTACTAAACACAACAGGATGGCTTCCATAAACATTATTACACCCACAATTTTAGTTTCTTTTTAGTTCTACAATAGTCAAGTTTTATGTTGACTCAGAATTATTTTTCTTTCTGGCTTTTATGCGTCCTCTGTTATTCGGAAAATGAATATATTTCGGTCCTCAGATGAAATGGTGTGTCGGCAGCATGTGAGTAGGCGTCTCCTCGTCCTTTCCCCTGAGGATGGAAACAGGTCCACTACATGAAACATATTTTTTTAATAAAAGAAAATGGACCAAGTCCATTAACCAAATAATTCAGGATGTCATATGTCACCGTCAGAATCGTTGAAATGAACTGTGTTAGCCTTTGGCTGTGTGATGGGTTCTATACAAGTAAAGGCAGTACTGAGTAAAAGAACGAAATGTGGCACAACTCACGGGGCAAATGAAGACCTGATACCAGAAATGTTGTTTTAGTGACGTAAAGGGTAGAGGCAGAACCAAAAGTATATCGCCCACTGAATACAATAGGGACCCAATTCAAAAAGCCCATTTGCAGTTAATATTATGACGGAACTCAAAAATATAACAACTACATCCGACAATACACGCGGTGGTGTAGTTTGTTGAGGCACTGCGCTACAACTCGGAAGGTCGAGGGTTCGATTCCCAATGTTGTCATTGGAATTTTTCATTGACATGATCCTTCCTTCCGCAATATGGCCCTGGGGTCGTCTCAACCTCTATCAGAAATGAGTACCATGAATATTTCTTGGGAGATAAAGGCGGTCAGTGCATGGTGCTGACGAACTTACCTCTTCATGTGCCGCCTGTCTTGGAATCTGAGATCCTCAACCTCCCGGAACCCTCAGGGCCTGTCCAGGCTGGTACAGGGATTGCTTAACCGTGTTACTTTGCTTTTACATCTAGGAGATTATGTTTAACCTAACAAATTTACGGTTATTGTGGGTAGTAGTTGTTATATTTTGGAACTCAATCATAGTATTAACTCCAAGTGGTAAATTTTGGGATTGTGCCACTATTACATTCAGCGAGCGATATGATCTTTTTAAACAATTTTTTCACAAATGTAGGCTTATTTCAGGGTAGAACTAATCGGCATTGGGACATAAGGGAGAGGGTTGATTTGTCTCTTTTAATATGCTAGAATAGATGGCAATGGAGTGATAGAAGTGGAAATGAGTGGCGGTTCTGGTGACTAGTATGCCCCGAATTTGAGGGAATTTTAGCCAGAAACATGAAAAATTTTGCAGAATCGCTGTTTTGGCTGAGGTGTTGTTATTTTGAAAAGAAATATAACGTAAGTATTGTTTAATTTAATGTCGTAATTCTTTCGCATGTTTCCAGAATCGACTCTGTAATTGTGAGTGAGTGTGTATGCATGCGTGCGTTATGAATGTCACAGCTGATGGTACATATAGTAACCATTGTGCTCAAAGGGGCTACTTGCACGTGTGTTCGATAGGTTTTGCACTAATTTCTCCTGCAGTTATAATTTTTTTTTGTGGCTTGAAATAGTGAGTATGAATACACCTCTGAAATTTATTACAAAGAATAGTCTTCTTTTTATATATTATGGAAATGTAGATAATATTACGTGGCCAGCTGAGATGACGGCCTCTTGCGCCATCCCTCTGGGTGATTCTGGTGTCTAGTAAGACTATATGGTCTTATCGAGAGCTTCGGTGCTATTATTACACCATAGTGCTGTAAAGATCACAGCTACAGATAAAACACAACACTAGTGCGTGCATAAGCGATTTAACTATCTGCATATTTAAGTCTTTTGAGACTGGGAAATGAAAATAGTTTACCAGTCTATTAGCTTTGTGCTGGAATTTTACATTTTCATGTATTAACTTTGTCAGATGTTGTTGCAGAGATATTGATAGTAGGCTGATGGTTGTTACCCTTCAATTCGTTACCTTATCATAAGTTGTCGTAGTCACTAAATTCATAGGGTAGAGTCATTCTTGAGACGCTAAAGGTCGGTAAGCTGACCATGAGCTCAGTGCTGTTGCAACAGGAGCTCGCCACTGGACCCTCTTCTGACAGTCCACGCCTTGATCTTTTGTTTCTGCAAGATTTATTTTAATATTATCTTCCCAGCTACCGTTATGTGGGCAAAATTCGGACTTTTAACGTTGTGGTACCTATAAATACCACTGGGCTTTAAAAGGGTAAATGAACATTAGGAGAACATGTTAAGCCAGATAGGAATTCCTTCACAACAGCAGCTGCCATTTCCTGTACAGCGCTAGTGTGACAGAAGTAGTGTAATTTGATCCACAGAACGTCTCTTTTGAGGGAAAATGTCAGAGTATCGCAGACTGGCATGCGCAGCCTGAGTTATGACACGTTTCAGAGTATCCATCACTTCCAAAGTCTGCAGTTTATACTTCCCAAACTGCGTCTTCTGTAGTGTGACAGAGTTATAAGCGGGTCAATAATTAGCTACATTCGATGGAGCGTATTGCCTCCACGTTCAAGGTGAAGCAGTCAAATCTTTTACGCTTCTTCGAAACGTTGGTAACTGTTTACGAGTCGACACGTCGTAAATCCCAGAAGATTTGAATCTTCATCAACACCGCTGTGAGAATCTGAAATCTCGTATATTAGGTAGGTGGTAAGAAATGCATGTGTCGCGGGGAGTGGGGAAGGAATACTATTACACCATTCGGACACACTGTATAGATTTAAGCTTCTTATGGTGTTAACTGTAACGGCTGCTGGATTTTTTTGGATGCGGCACTGTGCGTTTTGGTATAAATGTACCTGCTGCCTCCACCGAAACATCGGTTCAATTCTACCAATCTACACGGCGTCTTGTATCATAAAGTTTGTCTGTACTGTGTTTGTAGTTGAGACGCGACGTTTTGTAATGTGGAAATCAAATGTTTAGATTGTTGTAACGCGTAACCTATACTCCTCATGCATCCCTCTATGATGCAAATATCAAAATACAGATCAATTACAGCAGCTGCTCAAATTTCGGAAATCTGCTGCTATCTTAAGCAGTTTACGTTTCATGGCTGTGAGAATCTCAGTGTATGTTTTCAGAAGGATGAGCGGGCACTTGATAGGAAGCTACTTACTCATAAAGTTTTGATTTCAGTTGAATGTAGTAGTGTCTATCACTGGCTTTACTTTCTTCGGTTTTTATTTTTTATTTCTTTATGCTACAAAGGCTTAAGTGCTTTGACCCTTTCCGACCCAAAAATGCTCGCTCTGCTACCGTAAGTACAGTATTTCCAGCTCTGGAGATTCAGCGTGGCAACGTCGTCAGCGAGGGGCCCTTCCCTTACTTTGAACAAAGGTTAAGAAGACACTAGAGAAACGAAGTCGGAGGGAAAGAGGAAAGAACGAGCAAGGAATGTACCTTCAGGCCTTCATGCATAATATAAACTCAGGCCTTATTGTGCCAAGCGAAACTCGACCTTACGCCCCATGACCATTACCCCTATTCCATTGAACTAAAGTTATAAAGGCATACTACACTTGTCGGAAAGGTTCAAGATGGCATGTTTCCTCTTTGCCAAAGGTTTTGACAGCACTAAAAAAAACTGTGGAAAAGAAATTATGGCTGGGTGTAAAAGAAGTTACGGAGTGAGGGAGAAGGAAAACAAGGAGGAATGAAAAAGAAAGAAACGCGTAGAAGAGGAGATAATACAACACAAAATGAGTATCTCTTGTAATTGAAGACGTATCCACGATATCTCGAGTCTGATGACACTATTTCACACATCGATCGTCCTACTTTAACAGTCATGTTAATACGATTTGTTCCTGATAAGCAAGGCAATAGTTCTCTCCCAATCAGCAGTACCTATCCACCAAACTACAAGGCATCATATCCCGGAAGATCTCAAAACTCATTTTTAGTCGCGTTCACAAAATTGCTAGAAGCGACTGGTAGCTTCTTCTGTCTGTCTGTCTGTCGGTCCGCATGGAACAACCCGGTACCAACTTGACGGATTTTCATGAAATTTCATATTTGATTATTTTTCGAAATCTAGTGGGGAGAATTCAAGTTTCATTAAAACGTGACAAGCTTAATGAGTACGTTACGTGAAGACGTGTGTATGTTTAGGACTATAACTGGGCGATTTTTTCTTAAAATGAGAAATATTTCGGACAAACGTTGCAAGGAAAATCAACACACACGTTTTATTCTCAATAACTCCCCCCTCCTCCCCCCCCGAAAATCGTCTGCCGCCTTTGAGATAAGGTGGAAAGTATGGTAGAAATAAACAAGCCACAGATGAGAATATAATCAATATAATGCGGTTCATGTACTTTGCATGCTATGTAACTAAGTCTACAGACACAGACTCGGAATATGTAATAGCTGTTGCTCTTCCGCGTTAATAATGGTTGCACGAACGCGCCTCATAGTACCTTACCGTGCCTGTCTTACCGCAATATTGTACCATGTACTAATACGTCTGTCAAGCGATAAGAGCTTCCATATTTTTCCATTATTTTTTGTATTTCATATATTTATTTTCTCTCACATACATGTTAATTGGATGATAGAGGGATTTTGATAATTTATTTAATTATGGATCCAGGATAACTCAGTTGCTATGTTTTCTTTCCTTGTAAGCATTCTTAGTCCTCTGTTCTCGAACAGATTCAGTCTTTTCTTCCTTTCAGTGCTTCACACGCTTGCAAGCAGGCAGAGTTATCATGACTGACAGTAGTGGTGGTGAAAGTGTTGGTAGTGACTGTGGTCATATTGGTAGAGATCGTAGGCCTGCCTGCGACGATTCTTTTGTTTGTGTGTGTGTGTGTGTGTGTGTGTGTGTGTGTGTGGTTGCCATTTGCTTCAGCGACACTCTGTATAGCACGAGGAATTATACTCCTTGAGATCTTCGCTCTTTTGCGATGTTACGCGACGTAGAGTGGTAGTTATTGACCATCTTCTTGTGACAACCTCTCAGTCCCATATCTAACTTGCGTAATAATGACGGACATAATCGGCATTCGACAGAGTATGCTAATCTGGGAGGTCAAATCAACGAGAAAGAAATGTGTAAGGAATGTAGCACGGGTGGTAAATGTTGGCAGAATCGTGCCGAATGTTAGTCCAAAGAACTCAGATGAAGAGAAAACTTCTAAGATAGGGCGATAAAGAAATGGACCGAAAATAGTTGGAGTGGTGTGAATCAGGCTGTGGACAAAACGTGTGTATTTTGTGAAGACGCTAATGAACTTTCCGTTTCCACAAAATTTTGTTAAATTTTTTGACCATCTACACGAATGGTAGTTTCTGAATTGGGCTAATTTCTGTGGCCTTATTTTATCGTTTAAATTCGTCTAAACTACCCGTCGGAGCACTGAAGATAATAATGAAATGGATCTTGAAAAAACGGGGCTGGATTCGTAGGGCTCAGAGTAGAGACGGACAGGCTTTGTATAAAACGGTAATAGACATCCTGTTTCCATAAAATCTATACCTGTTCGACTATTGACATCTGAAGAAAGCACTAATTTTTTCATATTTTTTGTATGAGAAAATTAGCTAGATATATTTTATTTCTTAACCAAAATTTTATATATGTTTTCTGTTTTCCAGCATACGTTGTACATATTCCTCCCGGCTTTGCCAGACTAATGACTCCAATATAGTTTGGTGAAAGGAATATATTTTAAAGCTCTTTATTATGTAATTATCTCTAGTATTCTGTTACTTCAACCCTCTTAGGTCCAAATTTGTACTGAAATGTAAGTGGGACCACATCCACGTGGACCTTATTGTACCGGTTACATTTCACAGTGCTGATTACTTCTGCAGCTGTGGATTGTGTTCTAATTCAACACTGGAGGGCTTTAATTGAAGATGATCACTATTATTTGTTTGGCTTAACGACGTGCCCTTCTTGCTTGAGGGCTAATGGCGACGGAGCATGGTAATAATCACATGATTAATTGCGAATTAGTATTATGGAGGAAGTTTTCTTGGTCCATTTAAAAATATCCCTGAAGACGTACCGATGTAGACAGTATGGGTAATTGGTTTTGGAGTTTATCGCTTTAAAGCACAGTGGTTGCCATGCAGACCAACTGCTTCAGTCTTTAATCATTCCGTTTTTTTTTTTAAGAAATTGTTGAAATTTGTAAATATCCCCAGACAAAAATATGGAGCCAATTTTGTTGTAAGATAGGTGACACATTGTATACAGGAGTTTGAAGGGAAAACCTGGGGGGGGGGGGAAAGAGCCCACTTGGAAGACCCAGACGTAGGTGGGAGGATAATATTAAGATGGATTTTCAGAAAGTGGAATGGGGGGGGGGGCATAGACCGAAGTGATCTGGCCGAGGATGGGGACAGGTGGCGGTTTTTTGTAAAGGCTGTAATAAACACTCGGGTTCGACAAAATGCGCGGAATTTCTTGACTAGCTGAGAACCGGTTGGATTCTCAAGAAGGACTCTGATCCATGGTGTAAGTATGGGTGGCACATATGACAACAGCAGCAGCAGCAGCTGCAACAACAACAACAAAAACAAAAACAACGGTCGTACTTGAAAGGGTTAATTTATAGTCATCATCTTTGATAACTAAGTTATCTCGAGGTCTATTCTTGTTTTATTACGATTAGAAAAACAGACGCTGTTATTGGCCCAGAACATGTAGTAATTCTGTCAGTGTTAATACACATAGTACTGCTGAGCGTTGGGTTAGGTAGCTTCCCGGTGGGGACGAGATTTTCCTCCCGTCCAGACCGGCTCTGGGGCCCACCCAGCCTCCTGTAAAATGGGTACCGGGTTTTCCCGGGGGTAAAGTGCGGTTGGGGCGTGCTGCTGACCACTCACACCCTTCTAGTGCCGTGGTCATGGAAGAGTAGAGCTGTACCTCTACCCACCCTCTGGGCCACACTGGGCCTGTAACGGGATCACTTTACCTTTTTTACTGCTGAGCGCTAGGTTCATTGGCGGAAAAGCTCATTCGTTATGGCGGCCTAGCCACTGTCCAGATACACCTACACGATCTTATTAAACTAGCAAATCACAACACGAAAAGAAGACTGATAAAGATCAAGACCTGCTCTTATATGGCACCCACTTTTTGGGTACTTTTCTACCAGAATACACGATTTTGCACCCCAGGAGACCGTGATCATTGTTTTCCTTGCCGTGAGATCCGTCTATCACACAAACATGATTTAGCTCGCATAGGCTGCCAGCGTTTAGTTACACTGTTTCTGTAACGGTGCACCGACCACAGCGCCTTCAGGCGGGGGCGCGCAATTTCTGGGCTCCAGGTTGACCAGGCGACTAGTTTTTATTTACGGTGGCCCCTAATATTTGTGCGCCCTCAGTATGAAACTTGCTTCACGTTGCTCTACTGACACCTGGAAATTTGATGTGTCTCCAACATATTTGAAAATTTGTGCATCCGTACATTAAGATTCTGAGTAAAACCACCATCTTGCAAGGATAGCAGGTGCCTGGGCAGACGTTTAGATTGTTTGTGTCAGGCAGCTTAGCGGTCTGTGGCCAAGACTATCCGTAAATAAATAAACAGACAAGTCAGCAGGATATAAAACGTTTTAATAAGTAAATAAAATGTCTTGATAGGTGTGAGGAAAATTAAAATGGGATCGGGCTTTTTATTTCACCACGCCAATTAAGTAGGAACGTTACTGGAATCAGATATGACTTCTATATGGCTCTTCTCCGGGTTAGTTTATTACCTGTGATGTTGCTTTTGAGTACGCCGACATGTTGGGTCACGTACACTTGGATTCGTTTTCGACACTCCTCATACTAATTAGCCAGTGTGGGGCTGGCTGCATCACCCGGCAGTCCAAACGTGCTACTTTCTCCGAGTGAGGATGCACTCTCGGTTCATGCCCCGGTTGAAGACTTGCTGTTTATTTGGTATATATTGGCAGTGTCCCGACTGAGCGGCGTAGCCACCGTGTGTAATTACTGAAAGAGGGAAAACGTGATCGGTTAGTGTCTGACGGCACACAATTTGGAATTGTTGTCACAAGGTGTAAATTGGGGCGACAAAAAAGGTGCTGTCATATTGTTATATAAACCTGATGAACTAGATGTATGGAATTCAGATTTCGCACATTTAGTAGAGAAATTACCCCCTGCAATGGAACCCAAGGCGGTCCCAGTGGCCGCGCGGTCTAAGGCGTAGGTCTGCGGTACCTGGCCTGCTGAAATTTGGTTTCTAATCCCACCAGGGGCACAGATGTCTGTATGTTGTGAGTTCTGTGTGTTGTCAGGTCGAGGTCTGTGCGAAGAGCTGATCACTCGTCCAGATAAGTCCTAGCGAATATGGTGCTTAGTTGTGTGTGATCTAGAAACCTCGTGAATGAGGAGACCCTGGCCCATTGGGGGCTGTCGAGATAAAAATAATAAAAAAAATGGAACCCGTAGTTTTATTACCTGTGAGAAGGAGAAATCACTGGTGTCTTCCCTGAACCACATGAATCCATTCCCCACCCTCGCACGCTAGAATCTTCATTGGAATACAGACGGGTTCTCACCGCTAGTACCAGGTGTAATGAGGCAAGTTTAATAGTCTGTACATTTCCTCATTATATTCAGTGCATTATAAACTATGATGGTGTAGTTCCACGCATTTTTGACCTCGGCACTAGATGAAGGTGTGTGGTCACCTTCAAGCCCTTTTGCTTGGCCCCGGAGAGGCCTCCTGTCCCAATCGTATTGTTAAAAGAAACTGTCCTGAGCTCACAGCCTGTCTGGTCGATGTGGAGACCTTGTCTCTCTCGGCTGTCGAGCATCGTTTTCGCGGTCATCCAGCCTGTTGTTTAGTCACGATTCTCACTGAGCTATCCCTGTTAATTATTTGTTATTTATTATTATTTATTATTATTATCTGCAATATTCGCAGTGAAACAATACTTAAAGAGACAAGATAGACTGGCCAATTACACTTGAACATATGCAAGGAAACAGGGATAAAATTAGACAATGAACACTGGTATGACCATGCACCAAAATTAGTCGAAAAACGTTGTGAAGGTAAAGTGACCATATTGTAGAATCAACAAGTACAAACCAACAGAACCCTCCGTAACAATAAACCGGACAACATAATCCGTGATAATAAAGGAAGAAACATGTGTGGTAATAGATGGTGTAATTTCAGGAGACAAATGTGATCAGGAAAGAAGTTGAGTAGATTCTAAAATATTATATAGAAGTACAGCGCATATGGAATGTGAAATTAAAAGTGATACCGGTAACAACAGGGACAGCTGGAACCATCTCAGAATCTCAGACAGTACCTGAGCAACGTTGCTGGAGAGCATGAAATCAAGTAAATACAGAAAACAGCCATATTGGACAATGCACACATACTGCGGAAAGTACTAATGTAAAAGTACAAAAAGTTTATCATGGGAATTGACAATACCTGCACTATAACATTAACACTACCTGCACTATAACATTAACACTACCTGCACTATAACATTAACACTACCTGCACTATAACATTAACACTACCTGCACTATAACATTAACACTACCTGCA
>Ga0123355_10008259_pt1 | contig 15725 bp, 16 predicted proteins | sample TergutEmb28metaG_3_FD_89872 | JGI IMG/M metagenome (GOLD analysis project Ga0123355, IMG submission 89872) | Embiratermes neotenicus P1 segment gut microbial communities from Petit-Saut dam, French Guiana - Emb289 P1 | ecosystem: Host-associated > Arthropoda: Insects > Digestive system > Gut ... | reverse complement strand
GGCCTGCATAGTAACAAGCTGCCAATTAGGATCAGATAATTCAAAACCCGGTGGCGGTACAGTTTCTGTAACAATAAAGTTGCGTTCGGACTCACCGCTGAACAGTGTCCACGGAACAAATATTCTGCCGTTTTCATCTGTTATCAACGGGAAATCAATGGGAAGAGGCCTGCCACTTCCTTGGGCAACGACTGTGAAATGCGCGCCTGCGAGATACTCCCCAGTGTCTTGGCATTGTTTAATTATTGTCAAACCAGGGTTTCTGAAGTTCTCCCATGTGATTCTGTTCTCGTTACCCGGGGAAAGAACTATTTCCCTTGAACCGTCTTGCAAAACAAAACCATAGGGTGCCCTGATTTCGCGGATGATATAGGTACGGCCGGGGTATAGGAAGTTGCCATAAGTGCCTCTGCCGAGCAATGCGATGCCGTTGGAATCAGATGTTGCTTGCCATCTTTCGCTTGTGGCTGGGTCTTCGATTTCGAAGATTGCGCCTTCAAGCGGTTCACCAGTTACTCCGCATACCTTCAGGATTTCTAATGAAGATTTGGGAATGTTGAATACGGTGATGATTTGTGCTGTACCTGCTGCTACGGTTTGACCCCAGCCTACAGTTACAACCCAATAGGTTTCAGGGCCGAAGGTATAGCCAGACGGCGGCATTACCTCAGAGATGGTAAAGCTACCTGCTGGCAGATTGCCAAACACTATGCGTCCGTTCTCGTCTGTAACTGCGGTTCTGTCAAGTGGTCTTGACGGAGGCCCGGGGTAATAGCCGCGGATGCGGAATGTTGCGCCCGGCAGCAGTTGGTTATTGCCCACGCCATTTGACATTTCGCGTTTGTAGACAACGATTTCGCTGTACGGGAAGTTTTCGATAACAATGTGATTCCCGCCGGGTGATAGAACTACGTCCCAAGGGCCGCTAATAATCATATAGCCGGTAGGTGACCGTAGCTCTGTCAAGATATAAGTGCGACCGGGATACAAGTAGCTACCATACGAGCCTTGGCCAATAACAACACGTCCGTTAGAACCTGTTGTTGCAGACCATGTTTCGCCTGTGGTTGGGTCGCGCAATTCAAAGACTGCACCTGCAAGATATTCGCCTGTGATATAACATATCTTCTCAATTTCGAGATATGATTTTGGTACGTTATAGGCGATAATTTCTACTGTTTGTCCCCAGCCAACACTTACGCTCCATGTCGTTACGGAGCCGAATGTGTAGCCGGAAGGCGGCATTACCTCAGTAATGGTAAACTGACCTGCGGGAAGTTCGTCCCAGACGATTCTGCCATTTGCGTCAGTTTGTGCGTATCTAAGAAGTGGCCTTGTCGGCGTGCCCGGATAGAACCCTTCGATGCGGAATGTCGCACCCGGTAGGGGGTTATTTCCGGCTATACCGTTGGCACCTTCTACTTTTTGAAGTTCAACGCGTCCGAATGGATAATTGCGGAAGGTCAGCATTATATGCGCATCCGAACCAGCCTGTTTCACGAAGGCGTGTGCGTTCGGACCAGGTAGCATGGAGAATCCATCCGGTGCTTGAATTTCAATAGCCTCGAACGCGCCCGGCGGCAATCCTTCAATACGCCAAACGCCATTTGTCACGGTTGAAGTGATGCCTTCCGGCATGGCAGTGGTTGCGCCTTCGGTTAGTACCTGCGTTACGTCGATTGTTGGGTTATCTATTCCACGCAAGCGAATTACGGCACCCGGGATGTTGTCGCCGGTTATGGCATTTATTTTCTGGATGGTGACACCGTTTTCGTAACCGTTACCGTTTGTTAAAATTCGCTCATTTGCAAATGTTACTATTGCAGGAGCTTGTGTTGTGTTGTCTGCGGTTACGGTCACTGTTCGGGTTGGGTTACTTGATAAGGTAAAACCAGAAGGTGGTGTTACCTCCGTGATGGTATACGAACCCAATTCGAGTGGGCCAGATGTCCAACCGCCAACGGGAACAACAATGTCGGTTATTGGCATGGATGGGTCTGGTCCGTCGATACTGAACACGGCTCCTGCGAGATTATTACCTTCTATGTCGGTTTTGATTATGCGCAGGCGGCCATGCTCTTCTTCAAACGGTTCGTAATCCCATGTGAACGAGGCACTTGCAAAAGCTTCGGGTATATAGAAGACGATATCCTGCCAACTCTCGGTATCATTAGGGTTTTGCATTACGAAAACCCGACCTGCATACTGGTTATTGATACCAACCAGATTTACTCTTGCAGTTTGGCCTTCGCTGCCTGCTGGCATAATGAAATGAAACTCTGATGCAGTTGTAAATCCGCCACCAGGACGAACGGTAAAAGTAGTGGTGGGGTTTGTAGGAGCTGTGACAACATAAGAACCATCAACATAAAGCCTCGTTCCTGCTGGTGTACCTTGCTCCCATTCGAATCTGAATGGGTTGCGTTGGCAGTTTGTCCTACGGCCAGTTCCTAGTACAAACGAAGATGATTGCGGAATTTCACCCACGTCGATATAGTCTATAACGTCGTTTACCGAAATAGCTGGTAAGTTTGCCTTAGCGGTAGCACCACCAACACCGTTTATGCGGTTATCTACCGCTAACCTTGTGCCACCTGTTATATTTGTCCATGTTGCGTTCGGGTTGCCAACATAGGCGATGGCAACTCTAGTCATATAGACATTCCATGCGCGGTCATCATCCGAAAGTTCGGGATTTGATAATGCAGGGTTGATAGGAAATCCATAGCGTAGCACTGTGCGAAACCTTTCACCGTCAGCATCCGTAAGCTCATAAACTGCGTTATTGCTTTCTGGACCAGGTAAGTTGGGATTAGCACAAAATGCCTCGTATTCAACTCTGTTAATTACAACGACATATCTACGAGAGCTTACAGTTCTGCTGTTCATCCTTACATAAGCCGGATGAGTATACTCTTGTCCAATCTCACTAACAACCGGGTTGCTTGGAACTGTTGCGCTTATAGATATGATAAATCCTACAGATGGTGAATAATCATCCTCAGTCAGTGAAAGCGAAGAAAATGGTGAAGCCGATGTCAATACAGGGGCTATATTTTCTACTCTTTCATGATCTATCGGTATTTTTTCCCCATCAAGATAGATATAACGGGGTACTTCAATTTCCAGTGGTTCATCGAATCCGACGACATCCATCGTTACGATACCATCTGGCGGAACCAGGACTTCTTCGCCGTCTATGCGGGCGATAAAGGGTTCGGCTTCAACGATAATCAAAGGGGGATCGCTGGAAACTATCCCATAGGCAAATACGTTTAGCGGCATTGCCCCAAAAAGCATTACAAACGTCAAAAACATAGCCGTAAGTGGCTTGAGCTTGCTCCTTAAAAGTTGTTTTAGCAATCTCATGTGTTACCTCCTGTCTCATATTTGGTGTTTTAATTTCATGTGTTACTAACTTTGCTAAGTCATGGAACCACCTCCTGGAAATAAAAAAAGCAGGCTATTTTGCCTGCCGAGTGGGTATTTATATAAACCTGCCGCACTGTACAATAAGCTACAGATGCTTTGCGAGGATTATCACATTTTACGTGGCATAAAATGCCACCATGTGGTAAAATAATTTATACGTGAAGGAGTGTTGAAAATGTTCAGAGTTAAAGCCGTTTTAAGAAATCTCATTTCATTTGGAATCGCCCTAACAATATTAATGGGCAGTATTCATTATGGCGTAGGTGTTGCGGAGGTCTATGCGGCAACCGTAAGCACGCCGACCATACGCATGGGGGATAACGACCCAATGACCCGCACTGAGTTTTTGGCATGGAGAGATCAGAAAGGATTTCGCCATATTGGTATTGAAGGAAGAATCTACCCCGCTGGTATCTTTTTCGATTGGGCCAACGGTAAGTCCTTCAATTATGGCGAACTAAGCGGAGGGATATTGCATGTTGTTCTTCGGTCAAACTCCATAGCCGACAACAACAGTGCAGCCAACAACATGCCATCTAATAATGCAAGTGGGAACGCTGCACAAAGCCCACAGGAAAGCGATTACCCTCTGCCTTTCATATTTGCCGACCTCACGCCGATTTTACTTTCTTATGATGAATTGACAGAGTTAATAGAAAGTGTTCCGCATCAAAACCCGCTGGATGTGAGAAGTGACATTACCCTTCCTAACAGGCGACTAACTGAAAGTGAGCTTGCGGCATGGGTATACGAGTACATCGAAATGGGTGGGGTGACGGCCTTTGAGCTGGCTGTTATCAGAGAAATTAACCGAGTAAGAGAATACTATGGTGTGCACCCATTGTCATTAGACCCGGCACTTATGATGTCCGCCCGATTAAAAACCCAAGAGTTTGGCGATTTGCAATATTTTAGCCACATAAGCCCGATATATGGTTCACCAAGACAAATGGCGAATGTGTTGGGGTTTGAAGGCATCGGTGTTTCTGAAACTATAACCCGTTCAGGTAGTAACGCTAGAGTACCTGTTTTCCGCACTACTCCCGAAGGAATTGTAAGAGGTATGTTGGTATCTACCCGCGGACACAGGGAGATTTTGCTTAATCCGAACATTTATAGTGTTGGCTTTGGTGCTTTCTTTTCACCTAACTCAACGGGGCCGAATGGTAATACGACACACATGTTTTACTTTGCTACAAAGTTTGGGTTCTACGAATAAATAAGATAAGGCTTATGCCAAGCAGGGTGTGAAGTTTAACCTTGCTTGGCAAGCCTTTTTTATTTTTCCGGTAAACTCTCTAAAAACGCGGTATCTTCGTCATCCGAATAGCCACGATGAGCAACGATGGCGATATTCGAGTGATTGAAAAGATACATGTGTTCCACATCAAGATTGCCTTCCGGCCATAGGCAGGCAAGATAGTCAAACTCTTCCTTGCTTTCTGCTGCAATCTGGTATCGGCCGTAAATCATTAGTTTCTTTTCGCCGCCCTTTAAGACTACGATGCTACCTAGTGGCAGTAACCTTAATTCATTCATAAAATTATTCACCTCGATTCTTCTGCTTGATTTGTAAATCTGTTAAGCCATTTCCTTTAAGATGTCGTTCATCATGCTGATGGCGCGCCCTTTCAATCGGAAAAATGTCCTCCGTGGGATATGCTTGTACATCGCAGCTATGTCGGCCAGTGTTTTTTCTACATTCGCTGGCTGTTGCTCGGTTAGATACGAAGCATAAATAATCCAATACAACTTTTCACCTAATTGTTTATTGCTCCATTGTCGTAGTGATTGTGCAAGTTCTTGGGTAAGTCGTATTTGCTCGGCACAAGCTAGCATGGCCTTATCACCAGTTCCCGGTATGGTTTCAAGCAGCGCTTTACGCCATATTGTGGGTCTGTACTCTAGTAACAACTTCTGTGCCTCCCTCGGTTGTTTGTTTTTCATCAATTGCATATCTCCTTTCAAAAATGGTCGAATAACGACAAAAGCCCCCAAGGATGCGTGAGGCATCATAGGGGGCAAAACCAGAATTTCAATTTTCCACGCTATTATTTTAACTGATTATGAATTGCCAGTCAATGACAAAAAAGTGCCACTTTGCAACCATAATCAAAGGAAGTCATTTGTATATTTTCGCCGTCACGCGACTCTACAGACACATTAAAATCTATTTAATCAACATTATCAGATGAAACTGCATACAATCGCATTTTCTATCATGATTATTCAGTAGAGTGTTCCTTAATATCAAAGCGCATCTTGATATCATTACATATCTTATTATATATTGCATTTCGATCAGGTTCATCTAATCGCTCCAAAGGTTGTTTAGGATTGCAAACTGCTTGATAATCGGCAATGCATATATCAGCATCCTTTTTCCCCTTTATTATAGTGCTACTTACTTGTGATATGGTAACTGGAATCCACATTATAGTAGCGTCTTCATCTTTTGCGGCTTGCAACAATTCAGGCAACTCCTCGTTTCGTACAAAATCCGAAACAAGGAATTTTTGAGATACCATAAGTATAGCGACTCGGGCAATGGACATGTGTTCACGAATTTCTTTTTTCCACTCATCCCCCGTTTTTATCATCTGATCATACCATATCTTTATTCCATGATCCAAAGGTAGTGATTTTAGGTAAACTTTCAATTCGTCAAGATATTTTTTATCAGCATGTGTATAGCTTATAAATACTTCTGTGCGATGTTTCATTCGTTCACGCCTCTCTGCCTCATGCAACATGTTGATTGCAGACAATTCTTCTAATGCACGAGTATTCCCTAGTTCTGCTGATTTGCGAAAGAAACTTATTGCTTTATCGTAATCTCGACTGACTCCTACTCCATTCGAATAACAAAGCCCCAATCGAAATAGTGCATCATCATGCTCTTGATTCGCAGCCTTTTCTATCCATTCGAAGCCTAAATCATAATCTTGCTCTATACCTGTTCCATTATAATAGCAAGCCCCTAAACTACATTGGCCATCTGGATTATCCTGTTCAGCGGCCTTCATATACCATGAAAACGCCAATGCATGATTTTGTTTAGTGCCATTACCTTCGTGATAGCAATTTCCTAGATTCACATAAGCAGATACATACTCTTTTTCAGATGCTATCTTAAATAAGGAATACGCTTTTTCGTAATCTTTATCCACACCTTTGCCTTCGTAGTAACAACACCCTAAGTTATACTGCGCCTCGGTATTGTCTTGGTCAACAGCTCTTTCAAACCATTGAATAGCCTTTTTCAAATCTTGTTTAATTCCAGTGCCAAAAAGATAACAAGCTCCTAAGTTATTTTGAGCAAGTGCAAACCCTTGTTTTGCTGATAATTTATACCATTTTACAGCTTCATTATGGTCTTGTGTTATTCCGTCCCCAAAATCAAAGCAAACGCCTAATCGGTACTGTGCCTCTTCTATGCCTTGTTTTGCTGCTAAGCGATACCACTCCATGGCTTCATCGTGGTTTTTATTAACGCCATATCCGTTATATAAACATTCACCTAAACTAAATTGAGCATTAGGATTATTTTGGGCAGCTGACTTAGCAAACCACGAATAAGCCTGTGTCAAATCTTTTTCAACTCCAAAACCATTAAAGTAACATGTTGCCAGCTCATTTTGAGACTTGTCATCTTCTTGCTCTGCTGCTTTTGAATACCACACTACAGCCTGTGCGTAACTCTGAACTACCCCATTTCCATTAAAATAGCAAGCACCTATATTCCTTTGTGCTTCTACATAACCTAGCTCAGCCCCTTGAGTGAAATAGTTGGCTGCACGACCATAATCATTTTCCAGTATGTCACCTAAAAAATAACAAACACCCAGATCGTTAAGTGCCGCAGCATCTCCACTTTCAGCTTGTAGCAATAAATTTTCAAGATATTCTATCGCACGTTCTTCATCCATAATAAAGACCTCGTAAAATCCATTCTATTTAACATTGGATGCCTTTTGGGATTTATCTCTCTTTTTGCGCGGGTGCATAAATGCTAGATAAAGAATCGTAAATCCCAAGCAAAATAAAAAACATAGTGCATTAAACGTAAAATGCAACAGCGTCCATGTGGATATACGATCTGGGAACTCCAATATTATTCTTAGCAGACTAATAGCTATAATTAATAAAGGAATGAGCCACGTATAAAACAGATGAACTAAGTCAAGTGCTTTAGGGTAGCTGTCCAAATATGATTTGCTTTCCCTATTGAAATAAGTACACTGTAGTTGACTGCCTATTTCATGCTCAAGAAGATGGATATATTTGTACTGTCTTTCAATGTAGATCATGGTTTGAAAATAACGAACCAAAGTATAGGTAACTGCAATCCAAGCTATACTGTGAAAAAATGATGCGCTCACCTCAACTGATATTTCATATTGCGACTCAACGAAAGCAATCACTCCATCAATGAGTTGAGCAGGAAATAAAAGCATAATAAAACTGGCTATATTGAAAATACATAAAATTACAAATAGCTTATTCCTCTTTGTTTGAGCTTCATTATTTCTAGCAACAGTCTCTTTATAATGATCATATGTTAGTTCAAGTTTTTCCACTTTAATAACCCCTAATGGATCTTATGATTGCTTCTTGTGTGAAACTATGAACCCTCGTGGCATTGGCGTTAACTAACTCCTCTGGATATATGTATTGCGAATTGAGCTGTACCGCAATAAGTCGTTTTCCAAGGTTTTTTGCCTTAGCAACCTCATAGTTCTGCCAATTTTTATAACCAATCTCTAGACGATCACGATGCGCTTTATTAGCTTCAGCACCAACTATTACTAGAACTGCATCAGCTTCATTAATCTTTCTTGAAAGAACATTCTTAACAACACTCACACTGCTAGACTGAATCTCACCAGAAGAACGGTCATCAAATGTAAAATCAATATTCGTGTTAGCAGCCCACATATTAAGTGTGTATTTATAGCTCCTGTCATTTTCAAAATCAAAAGATACAAAAATCGGGGTCTTCGTCATTTGCCTCAATCCTCTCTTTTACTATCCTAAACTGTGACGGACATGCTATACCCTTACGTCAACATCACTAAATTTCACTTTATGATAACTATCAAACATTGTGGCCGTTCCAAGCAAAATTCCAATAATAGGCTGAACTGCGATATCTATCATTAAAGTTTCTGCAAGTAGATTATACCACTTATTATGGACATAGTATATCAAAAAAGAAGTTATCGCTGAAGAAATCAAAGCAAAACCTTATTAAGACAGGCACTTAATAAGGTCTGCTCTAAAAGCGACTAAGATTATAGTCTTGTTTGTAAAATCATGTATTACACTTGCAAAATGTAATACATTGCTAAACCAGTGCGCTTATTTGTCAGGCAAGCTCATATGGCTAGACAAAAGCGTCGAGAATACCTATTTCACTCTTTGTGGTAAACCCCCACAAAACAGACGCAAATACCTGTATTGCTCTTTTACGATGGCGAAAATATATGTCTCTTGTCATATATGAGATGTGCATTTGAATCCTGTCTAAGATTTCATTCACGCTGTTTAATTTAAGCGGTGATAGGTAGGTGTAATACAGAATCCAATAAAAAGTCTCGCCCTCGCTATTGTTCTCTCGGATTAGGTGAACAGCACCGTCGATTAATTTTAACATTTCTGCTGTGCGCTTCATACTATTTGCGTGATGTTCTAATTTTGTGCCTGCAAACTCAATTCCTGCTGCGTACACATCTTCCAAATACTCTGTTACAGACATCCCATACTCTGCCTCGAAATCCTGCCGATGATGTTCCATAGACAGTTTTAGATTCCAACGCACATCCCGATATGTTTTTAGAAGCCGCTCCGGGTCGTGGTAGCAGTCAGGCCGCTCTTGAGCGGTTTTGCTTTTTGCTGTTCTCTCAGCATTTGTCTTTTTATTTACCATTGGAATTACCCCCTCACCAGCATCCGTATTGAGTTTTATTTGTGTACTTATGGTTTATCGCTCTCCCAATTACATACGCCTTTACTTCATCGGGAAAGAGCAGATTAAAATAATTTTCTACCGTTTTTCCCAACGATTTTGGGTAGTTATTGATTTTTTGTACGGTGTACAAAGCAATTTCTGCTAACTCCAATATCGTAAGCTCTGTTTGACTTGTGCCGCTATTCATGTATGGTGATTCGAGCTTTAATTGCTCGCAGGGGTATTGTGGCATTATAGTATCCTTCCTTTCGCATATATATTTGGCATAAAAATAGCCGGTGTTTAAGGTTTAACCCTAAAGCACGGCATCATGTTTTAAGTGGCAGTCCAATGTCTGCATATAAGGCCACTTTATTTTGCTTGCCCCTTGAGATGCGCCAGCTTGCGCCTACGACCTCGTGGAAAGCGCACATTTCTGTGATTCTGTTGAATACCCTCTCGGAAGGGTCTGTGAGTTTTGTTCTTAGGTCAATTATGGCTAGGTTTTCGCGCAAGGCATCCAATGTAAAATTTGTTGTGATAATAACGGGTTTGTTAGCACGGTATCTGGTGTCTATGATGGCGTAAAGTTTTTCATAGGCCCATGCGGTTTTATATTCAATGCCTAAGTCGTCTAGCACCAATAAACTAGCATCTCGGACGGTGTTTAGTACATCAGTTTCGCCACAATCACCGTGCTTGTCAAAGCTATCCTTGATGATGGATAGAAGCTTGGATATAGATATTGCCATTACCGCTTTGCCTTGTTTATAAAGTGCATTTGCGATGGCAAAACTCAGGTAGGTTTTGCCGTTTCCGGCCATACCGTAAAACAAAAGCCCGCGATTATTTGAGTACATGGTTTCCCAATGTTCGCAGTATTTTGTGCCAAGGATATAATCATCAAGATTATCCGGTCGATGTGTCCAATTCTCGAATGTGGATGCTTCAAAACGGTTATCCATGAGAGAGTATGCCTTAAACCGTTCCAACCGCCGCATTAAATCACGTTGTTCGGACTCTCGCTTTTCACGTTCATTTTCTTCAGCACGGCACTTGCACATGACGGGTACTCTACGCATAACACCAAGCAACTCAACATCTTTTTGAGTTAGGTCGTGACAATCGTTACAGCGTGATAAGGGTACGTTTAAGTCGGCATCTGAAAAGATGTTTGCAAATTTATTGTTGGTATCGTTGTTAGAGATGCCTTTACGTTGGCATGATTGAGCGATAGGGGTCATCGTTTCCCCCGATTGTATAATTTGTCCCAATGTTTGCAATTCGATCACCTCCTGCCGTGCAGTCACTTTTGTGTAGCCCCGTACTCCCAGTTAATTGTTCCAGTAAAAATTCATCATCCCACCGTTCTTCAATAAGCCATGTTGACGGATGCGGAATGTGCTTTGCAGACACTTCATGGCGAGTCCAATATTGTTTAGCTGTGTTGACTGCCGCCATGATGACTGAAAACAGGGTATCGTCAGGCTTAATGTCCATCCACTCTTTTCTCGCGGCTTTTTTACTAGCTTTACGAGGGTATGCCTGCCAAAAGAGTTCAAACTGCTGTTCTACAAGCGTCATGGCGTGGTACTCGGGTATTCCCGCTCCTTGGGCCTTTTCAACCGTTAAGCGCTCGGCTTGTTGATTTTCATGAAAAGAACTGGCATCGCATAGGGTGAGCTGTTGCGAATCACAAGAAACACCCGCCACAGACGGACAGCGGTGTTTTTCTTTATAATTTAGTTCCTTGATACTTAATCCATTGATATTTAATTCCTTGTTATTACATTGCGTTGGATTTTCCTGTGTAGGCAAAACCTGCGTAGGCTTATCCAATGTTGGAAAATCCAATATAGGTTTTTCCAACGTAGGTGAAACCAATGTTGGGTTTTCCAATATAGGCTTTTCCGATGTAGGTGTGTCGTGATTAGACGAGGGTCTTGCCGGTAGTTCATTCGCCTCAATATTACGAGGTGGCTGCGGTATCTCATGTATGGTGTATTCAATGTCGCCAAGCTTACCACCGGCATCCCGTATGCGGCGGCGGGTTAGATAGCCGTGTTTTTCTAACTCCTTTATTCCGCTACGCACCCCATCAATGCCGTCACTTGCCAAGACCGCCAAGCCTGCCATGCTGTAATCCCAGTCGTCAGGGACACATAGCATGAAAGTCATAAGTCCTTTAGCTTTATATGATAAGGTTTTATTTTTTAGGTGGTGCTTTGCAATCACGGCGTAGTCACTTACTTTCTCGGTTCTGAATACAGGCACATGCATCACTCCAATTTTAATTTTAAAAGCCATTCCGTCACCAGCAAAGGTGTAAGAATGGCTTTAATTAGTTTAATTTTAAGCTCTAGCATGATGTCAATTACTGCTAAACATGCTAAGACCATCAAGAATAGCATCCTGTATTTCATCGGTGATGGTTTCATCTAAGGGCATTGTCGGATTAATTGCATCTGATTCGATGGCTGTAGGCTTTGTAATTTCTACTGCCGTCATAGGTTCATGAATAGGCAGACTTTTAGCTGGTACAGATGTTTGTAGGGATGTTGTACGCTGAAAAAAATCTGGTGGAAGTGCAGAAATAAGAAAATAGTCTGCAAATGCATTTTCGCCATCCCTTTTTATGCGCTCATCTATGAGGTCTGCAATGAGCGACGACATACCTTTACCTACTGCAAGTAACACATCCGTGGCATTTATGTGTTTCGGAGAAACGGTGTTGAGCCGCAAGGTAAAGCGAGATTTGTCTTTTTTCATCTATCCACCACCAGACCTTACGCACCGTGGCGTTGCTTATTTGCACTACTTTTTCCCATGTCGTACAGTAAGCGGTAGCCCTTAGCATTTGCATGGACATCATCAATGAAAACAGGTTTTTTTACTTTGCCTGTTTGGTGAATGTACTCATTTAATAGGATAGACCCGCCGCCCACAAATATAGTTCGATCCTCTTCCAAGTCAAAACCCTTTTGAGCAATCTCCGCAAGCATTCGTTCCGTATGGGATATCGCGGTGGAGGAAATTGTGTTGATGCGTTTTTCACTGTATTCAGCAAGGTCGGTGGGGTCTTTTCTTAGAATCCCCTCAATGATGCTGTTGGATATATCCATCCCGCCTGTTGCGCGTACCTGCTCGTTAATGCTTTGAAATAGCGTGTTAACTCCCCAGTATAAGGATGTACATAGTGCCATGTTGGGTTTGAATTTTATTAGTTGAAGGCAATCGACCGTGTACCCGCCGATATCAACGATATTTGCCCTGTTTGAGCCCTTTAGCTTGTCCAGCATGGTAACGGCGGCCGAATATGCCTGCGGATACGCATGTGCATCCGTAATTTGCACAGAGTACGGCTTGCCGTTAAGTTCATACCGGATAACACCAACACGGCTGGTAAAATACCGCTCGAATTTGTATCGGTAGGCTTCAAAATGCAGTAGCGGTAGGCCAATTAGAAGCTCGACACGGATGTGCTCATGGGGTGTGAGTTTTCTTAGTGTTTCTGCGTCATTGGCAAGTTCCTTTCCTATTGCGAAAAGGCTTAGGATAAAATAACGCTCATCTTCTGTCTTGTCGTTGAACACGGGAAGGTTCTGGTCTGTTAATGTGTAGGTTTTGCCTGCATAGCTCAGAATATCGCCACCTATTAATGGGATATGTTTGCTTTCCACAAAGCTTGACGGGAATACATGATGTTCAGTTTTGACTAGGCGGTTGCCGTGGTCGATTGTTATTACTCTTTTCATTTTGACCTCCTTATAGGTTCATGCTGGTTGAGTTGCGTCATTGCACGAAAACTGCCAACCCTGTAGCAATTCGATAATAACGCTGTTCATTTCTTCCAAAGTGTAGCTTTCCGGGAAAAATTTACGATACTGACCAATATTGCTGTTTGCCTTTGAATAGTATTTACTTTCTGATAAAATGGTAGATATGGTTTCGCTAGTTAGGTTCCCAGATTGTTTCAGCTTCTTTAATTTAAGGGCTTGTGTGTGGGAAGGCTTTATCCCGTAATGTTCCATCGTTGAGAGAACCGTTCTCTGCTCCAGCTTGGATAAATACGACAACTCAACAGCAGGATTGAACGCAAGTTGCTTTGCGTCTACTTTATCCATGAGCTCAACAATTAGTTCCGTAAGCCTCATAAATCGAAATATTTGACTACGGCTTTCCCCTGTCTGCTCCGATAAAATATCAACGGACTGTTTCTCGCTCTTGATACCTCTGTGACTCAAAGCCTGCATTTTAACCCAGTAAGCCCACGCCCTTTCGCTGTGCAAAAGCTTGTCACGTTGTTCTAGGTTTGTATCTACCATAACGATTGCGGAAGTATCATCATCCATCTCACGGATGATTACCGGCATAGAGGATTTATCTGCTAACTCACAGGCTCTTTTTCTTCGATTGCCTGCTACGAGTTCGTAACCCCCCTCAATGCGGCTTCGGACAATCCCCGGCACTAAAACGCCATTTTCCTTGATGTTCTCAGCAAGATTAGACATTGCTTCGTCATCCTTTAATTGGAATGGATGAAAGTCCGGGGGATACAATTCGACCAATGGGATATGGACGACGCTTTCATTTGTTGATACAACATTTGGCGTTTTTCGTATAGACACAACACCGCCTCCGTATTAAAATAGTTCGTATGATGAGGAAAGCATACATGCCCTCTAACGGATTTTCTGCTTGGAAATTTTTAGCTTTAACGAAAACGGGTTGCATTTTCGGCTATTTCCCAACAGATTTCAGACCTCGTAATTGCTTGTTGTGGTGATGGAAAAAGAAAAGCTAAACCCCTCCAACCCTTGATATTACAGGATTAACTGGATTTAGCCTTATTATATTGTATGGGGGTGTAAATAACGCTGTAAATTCTTATTCAGCAAAGTCGCCAATTTTGCCCAAGCATTTGCCAATCGAATAATAATTTCCAGAATAGATTACGGGGTCAAGGACGTTTAAGTCATATCCCTTTGAAATATCAATTGATGCGTCAACTGTTACATCTTTTACTTCGCAAAAGTACGTGTGAGTATCGCCGGTTTGAACAATTTTTGTGACCTCGCATTCATACACCCATCTGCTTTCAGATAGTGTTGGCACATTTAATGTGAATCCTTTGTCGTGCGGGAATGTGTTTTTCATTACGTCATTGCCAGAGTGCGAACCTAACCGATCCATCAATTTAAGCATATCCGTGCTTACAAGATTTGCGGAGAGCATTTTGCTTACTTCTGCGTTTTGCTTCGTCTTTTTTGAACCATTCATGCTGATTACAAGCAAGTATCGGTTTGTATCCCATGTGATGCTTACCCATGTAATGGGAGCGAAATTTGCAACACCGCTTTCATCATACGTTCCAATAATAAAAGATGGCTGTACACACATAGAGTGTTCACAACCGATAGATTTTCTGTTTCTCATTTTTCATGCCTCCAAAATTTATCGCACGTACCACACTCGTTTGATACATAATCGACAAAAGAAACGGCGGCTTGATGTGCCGCCAAATCTTCTGAAATATAAGTGAGGATTTTATCCAATTCATAGTTGGCTCTATCAGAAATATCCACTCTATACATTGTGTTTTTCTCTCAGTCGTTGGAGTGAAGTTTTGGCGTTTTGGGTGCGCCCGGCGACAACGTCCGCTTCGGATTGCGTTAATTTATCATAGAGGTCATGCATGAATAGTTTTTCTTTGTACATTTTCATACTCATGATAACCATATCACCGTAACCATTTTTGGTTACATAAATGGGTTCGGTAGATTCTTGGCACATTTGAGAAATCGCACCTGTGTTTTTCAAATCACGTATAGGAATAATTTGCGGCATAAAACCAACCTCCTTGTGGCATTATTATCCCACAATTACACTCGAATATCAACCGCAATGTAACTAATTTATATACAGGAAGCCTCAAACTCTAACTACTTTGTCATGAAAGCCGACGGCATCCACAAAACATGGACTGCACTTAGGACCAACCGTGAATGGCAGAGATTGGACAGACCATACTCTACTCCACATATATTTAGATAAAGCAGTGCGCAAAGTGCCAAGTGAATAACCGACTTGGCACTTTTTTGTCACTTAGCAGCAGGCCATTGACATCATAGGTAAAGGTTTCTTGTTGGCCTAATGCATCTGTAATGCCAACTTAGACTTATTGATGAACATACGAGAAGTGGCGAATAAGATCAGGGCTTGTACCATTGCCCGTGGCTGTTGCCACAAACGCAACCATCACCTCTTGTCCTTCTTCAAGATTACCCATGCAAAAAATAGCTACGCCGTCCCCTACACTATAAAGATCACCCATAACCATCGT
>Ga0123355_10008258_pt1 | contig 15728 bp, 14 predicted proteins | sample TergutEmb28metaG_3_FD_89872 | JGI IMG/M metagenome (GOLD analysis project Ga0123355, IMG submission 89872) | Embiratermes neotenicus P1 segment gut microbial communities from Petit-Saut dam, French Guiana - Emb289 P1 | ecosystem: Host-associated > Arthropoda: Insects > Digestive system > Gut ... | reverse complement strand
GCGGTCAGGCCGAAAGTTAAAGAAGATGACGCTGTCGCCTTTGGTAATCTGGCCGCCCTGAACGCAAACGGTGGGCAGGACAAACTCGTCGGTGATGCCTTCGTCGTAACTTTTTTGCATGACTTCGGCGGTTTTGGCCGAGATGACGCCTTGTCCGTGCACGATTGCGGTGTATGCCTGCTCGACCCGCTCCCACCGGTTGTCGCGATCCATCGCATAGAAACGCCCGATCACGGTCGCGATCTTGCCCACACCAAGTTCCGCGCACTTTGCCGCGAGCGCCTCGATCGACGCCTTGCCGGACGTCGGCGGAACATCGCGCCCATCGGTGAAGCAGTGGATATACACTTTCGTAAGCCCGCCGCGTTTGGCAAGCTCAATAAGCGCGAACAAGTGGTCGATATGACTGTGGACGCCGCCGGATGACACAAGCCCCATAAGGTGCAGCGCGCCGCCGGATGCCCGGCACGCCTCCACCGCGCGGGTCAGCGCCTCGTTTTGATAAAACCCGCCAGTCTCGATATCGCGCGATATGCGCGGCAAGTCTTGATACACAATGCGGCCCGCGCCGATATTCATGTGACCGACCTCACTGTTGCCGATCTGCCCTTCTGGCAGACCCACATCCTCACCAGACGCCGAAAGCGTCGTGTGCGGGCAGGTTTTGTACATCTCGTCGAGAACCGGCGTCACCGCCGCCGCCACCGCGTTACCGTGCGTCTCCGGCGCGATGGCATACCCGTCCATAATCACCATGACAATGGGGCGCGAATCAAAATCTTTCATATCTCCGCATCCTGATTCGCGGCGTTTACTATCTCTGCAAAAGCCGCGGGCTTCAGCGACGCGCCGCCGACAAGCCCGCCGTCAATATCCGGCTGGGCCAGCAGTTCAAACGCGTTCTTCTCGTTCATCGAGCCTCCATACAGTATCGACACGGCGCGTGCGGCATCCTCGCCGTAGAGTTCGCGTAAAACGGCACGTATTTCGCGGCAGACATCTTGCGCGTCTTCAGGCGACGCGGTTTTGCCGGTGCCGATCGCCCAAATCGGCTCATAAGCGATAACCACGCGGCGAATCTGCTCAGTAGTAACGCCGCAAAGCGCCGCCTTGACCTGCATCGCAACAACATCGGCCGTAACGCCAGCCTCGCGCTGGTGCAAACTCTCGCCAACGCAGACGATCGGACAAAGCGAAGTCTCAAGCGCACGCATCGTCTTTTTATTGACCGTATCGTCCGTCTCGCCAAAGAGTTCGCGCCGCTCGCTGTGGCCGACGATGACATGCTCCACGCCAATGTCGCAAAGCTGCGCGCCTGACACTTCTCCCGTGTACGCACCGGCCGTATGCTCGCTCATATTCTGCGCGCCGACCGTCACGCCGCTGCCATGAAACGCCGTCACCGCCGCCGGCAGAGACGTAAACGGCGCGCAGATCACAACGCCGCACCACTGGTCAAACCCAGGGATAAGCGCCAAAAGTTCATCCGCGTACGCCCCAACATCGGACGCGAGCAGATTCATCTTCCAATTGCCGGCAATTATTGTCCGTCTGTATTTTCTGTTCAAAATATCTCCTCCAATTTAAGCATCAAGCAGACAGGTAATACCCGGGAGGGCTTTGCCTTCAAGGAACTCCAGTGATGCCCCTCCCCCGGTAGATATGTGCGTGATTTTATCCTCAAGTCCAAAAGCCCGCACCGCCGCCGCGGAGTCACCCCCGCCGATAACCGACACCGCGTTGGATCTTGCAATTTCACGCGCGAGCGTTTTTGTGCCTTCCGCAAATTTTGAAAACTCCGACACTCCCATAGGCCCGTTCCAGATGACCGTACCCGCTTTTGCGATTTCAGCCGAAAACTCAGCCGCCGCTTGCGGCCCAATATCAAGCCCCATATACCCGTCCGGGATATCGTCGCTCATCACGGTCACAGGTTCCGTATCGTTTGAATACTCCGCCGCCGCCACACTGTCAACCGGCAGCAGCATCTTCACTCCGCGCGACTTGGCTTTGTCCAGCATTTCCAGCGCGTACTCAAGTTTGTCATCCTCGCAAAGCGACTTGCCGATTTTGCCGCCCTGGGCCTTGATAAACGTGTACGCCATGCCGCCGCCGATAAGCAGAGTGTCTGCTTTTTCCAAAAAGCTCTCAATCACGCCGAGTTTGTCCGACACTTTTGAGCCGCCGAGTATCGCGACAAGTGGGCGCGCAGGGTCCGACACCGCGCGGCCCAAGTAATCGAGCTCTTTTTTCAGCAGAAACCCAGACACGGCCGGCAAATAACGCGACACACCCTCGGTTGACGCGTGCGCGCGGTGCACGGTCCCGAATGCGTCAGACACGAAGACGTCGGCCATCGCGGCCAGCGACTTTGCAAACTCCGGGTCGTTTTTCTCTTCTTCCTTGTGGTATCGCAGATTTTCGAGAAGCATTATTTCACCAGGCTGTAGCTCCGCCGCAAGCTTTTCCGCATCAAGGCCGATAACGTCTTTTGCCATTTTGACGGGTTTTCCCAAAAGCTTTGACAACCGCTCCGCAACCTGCGCGAGTGAAAGCTCCGGCTTCCATTCGCCTTTAGGACGCCCGAGATGTGAACACGCGATAACGGCTGCGCCCTGGTCAAGCAGATAGTTGATCGTCGGCAACGCGGCGACGATCCTGCCTTCGTCAGTTATCCCGTTCTCGTCCCGCGGCACATTGAAATCACAGCGCAACAGAACCTTCTTCCCGCCCACTGGGATGTCAGTCACGGACTTTTTATTGTAGTTTATCACACCGCATAGCCTCCCTGTTTTTAAATTAGACTAATGATATTATTTGTGTATATTCTTAATTGTAGTACGAACAGGAAAAGTTTTCAATACATTTTTGATAAAACGCAAGCGCATTTTCTCGGAGATGAGCGTAGTGCAGTCATCAACGACGAAAAAGCACATCATCCGAGCCGGATTGGCCCTGATTGATGTGCTTTTACGCAGTCTATACTAGGACAGACCAATTGATATCGTAGTTACTGCTGGAGGCCGTTCTCGTAAGCCTGGATCATCTTTTTACTCGTGTGTCCCGCACGACCTTTTAGCTTCGTAAGGTATTTTTCGGTTGCTTCCCCCGTGAAAAGCCTTATATCAAACCGCATCGCGGCGTTTTCCGGGGTGACAAAGATTTTGTCGATATATTTGTCGATAAAACTCTTGTTAATGATCCCTTGCGCCGCATCTTGCACCGCTTCACGCATAACGCGACGTAAAGTGTCGATATGCTGTTTAAACTCGGCGCGCGAGTTTTCCTCCTGATGCAATTCCGCAATTTCAATTTCGGCTTTCGCAATTTCATCATCACACCCATTTGTCATATCTACGAAATTTTTATCCGTTATCTGACCAGTGACATTGTATTCAAGCAGCTTACCTTTTTTCTTAACGGCAAGGTCAATAATCCGCTCCTGCTCTTCGAGCCGCTTTTGTATGCCGTCATCATCGCGCAGGGATTTGTACATTGTGATATATTCTTCAATCAGTCGTTCTATATCAGCCTCTGTCTCCTTGAAAACTTCAAACAACAGCGGCTTGATTTCCGCCTCGAATATAGCGAACGACGCGCAGGAGTCCGCGCCATTGTTGATCTTGCCGCTGCATACCCACTTGCTGTTTTTGTTACCGTGCTTGTCTTTAGACTCGCGCCGGTAGTACGGCAGACCGCAGGCGGTGCAGAACAGCTTACCGGTCAACAGGTTCGCGTGGTTACAGATACCTTGGCGGTTCTTCACATCCTCACTGCGGCGTCTGAGTACGGCATTAGCCGCATCCCAAAGCTCCTCACTGACGATAGCTGGTACGATCTCGCCGGTCTCGTCCTTGAACATTACCCATTCTTCAGGCGGCAGAAATTTTTGCTTCTTCGTAAACATATCGACAACTTTGACCTTGTTGCCAACATAGTAACCTTTGTATTTTGGATTCGATATCACGTTTGACATTGTGGAGTGAGCGATCTTGTTGCCGTTGAGGTTGCGGTAACCCTTGTTCCAGAACAGGACTTCAAGCTGCTTCATGCTATACTCGTTCGTCGCGTACAGCTCAAACAATTCGCGGATCATGACCGCCTCATCTTCGTCAATAACCAACCGTTTGTCCTGTTTGCGGTAGCCGAAAATGCGACTGTTGCCGAGTACTACGTTGTTCTTGATCGCCTGCTGATGGCCGAATTTAATACGGCTGCTTAGTTTCCGCAATTCCTCCTGCGCTATAGACGACATAATGGACAATCGCAGTTCAGAATCTTCGTCAAGCGTGTTGATGTTGTCGTTTTGAAAAAACACGCCGACACCATCTGAGAGTAGCTGGCGGGTGTATTGAATACTGTCGAGTGTGTTGCGGGCAAAGCGGGATATTTCTTTCGTAATGACAAGATCAAATATGTCCTCTGCCGCGTCATCTACCATTCGGTTGAAGTTCTCGCGCTTCTTTGTGGAGATCCCGGACAGCCCCTCGTCGATGTAACCCGGCACGAACGTCCAGTTGGTGTTGCGACGGATGAGGTCGTCGTAGTACGAAATCTGGTTGCCAAGCGAGTTGAGCTGCTCGTCCGTCTCACTGGATACGCGCGCATAGTATGTTACTCGGAGTGGGATGTCGTAGATAGTCTTGGTTTTGAGCAATTGGCGGATTGTATGTATATCCACAGGAGAAACCTCCATCTCTTTTCGCATTTAATTCGTTTTATCATCACTTGTCTAAAGTAGTTTAGCACACTTTTGTGCAAACAGCAAGGGTGACCTGGTGATATCGGGGAATTCTACCCTGACATCACATAGTTTTACTGTCTCGGTGCCGATTTTTTAAACTGTATTTCCTTTATCGGTGGTTTGCGACTCTCAATCTTCAACGCCATTTTGTTACGTTGAAGCGTACTAATAAGGCTATGTTTGTGCAGTTCCTGATTAAAATAATGTAACCAAATATTTTCTGCTGCCTGTCGTTTTTCTAAATCATGAGCCATGCTGCCGCCCCTTTTGATCTTGTTTTGTTATTATCTGGAATGATATAAAAATTATTCGGGGCATTTGCATTTTAGGAATTCGTCGCGCGCCTTGAGCAGATCAGAATAAGAAACACAAAAAAGCACCGCCGAAGCGATGCTTTTAAGATGCCGCGGCTGATACTTAACACTGAAATCTAAACACAAACTCTAACGACCTATCTTGTGATAAACTCAGCGCCGCGGGTTTCAAGAACTCGCAGTGAAGACAGATGTATACCTGCCAGTTGGCTGCCGTTTTTTTCAATAAATCCGAGTGTCCCTATGACTTCTACCCAGTCGTTATTTTCCGCGTATTCATTTTTATCTTGCCATTCTACCAGAAGGCTAACGTTTCCGTCAGGTCCTCAGCAGGTGCCGGCACGTCTTAAAACAGAACGATAGATGATTTCCTGCCCAAACTCTTGAAAAACCCCTTCAAGTCTTACAGTTTGTCCTTCAAAACTAGCAAAATCCGCTAATATACCGTCTACAATAGCCGCAAAATCGCTGTCGGTGATTTCAATATCAACTTCCACCGCAGGAGCTTCAGAACTCAAACCGCCGCTACACGCAAAAAGAAAGACCACGCAAGCTATGAGAACTACAAGAACCAATATCCTTTTCAACCTTATTACCTCCTTTCCAAATTCATTAACTCACTTCCAGCCATAAAGCCGGTCGAACTCCTCCCTCTGAGATAACGTAAATCCCATATATTATAATCTCGCCCGCGCCATTAACTGCGACAGCTGACGCATGAAGCAAGGGATTAACATGATAGCCGGGAGTTCTCAGCCACCACCATGAAGCTAAGCCGGTCTCAATGTCTCTGGCTGCTCTTTCGGAATTATATTCATCGGTCAGAACAATGTCGACGCGAGGAGACGCCCTGATCTGGCCGCTGTCTCCAAAATACTCGATGACCTCGTCTAGGTTCAACAGAAACACTCTGTCAATAGTATCCTCACCTGGTCCTGCCGAGCCATACCAGGGATTGGCGGTGTTTACCAGATTTGTCTTAATAATCCGCGCTTTTTCTTCATCAGAAAAAGTCTCATCGAAAAACGGTCCGTTCAGATACTGCCGTATTTCACTCATTCCCCATGTCAAGTTCCGCTGCTCATAGTGCCACATTCTGCGCAACAGCACCATCTCACTGATTACCAGCACCTTGCCGTCTTGAACATCAAGAACACGCCACTGAAGCTCTCCAAGATAGATAATGTCACCAACCGAATAAGGACTGTCGATTAAGTCAGCGCTGGTGCTGCAAGCCGTTATAAATAAAGCCAGGACAAGAATCAGGATGAATGCGGCCAGACGATGTTTCATTTTGAGCTCCTGTCAATCAGTTATCGTCGGCAAATGAGAAGTTTGCCCAAAAGCCGCCCAGCTCTATGTCGCAACAATCCACATCGAAAATTTCAAAATGCACAGCCTCTTCATCCGCGCCGGAATCAACCACTCCCACAGCGGCGCGATTCACCGACAAACCTAAACTCAAAACTATGAGCAAACCCGTCAAAACTCCCAGAGCGGCACGTGACTGCTGTTTTAAGTTTAGGATATTTTTGATTCTGGCGCTGATGTTGCCGCCGCCGAATGCAAGAGGGCTTTGGCAAATACTGCGCCGCTCTACCGCAAGCGATAACAATACTAAGGAGTAATCCTTTTTTGTTTTGACGCCAAGCTTCTTAAGCACCCGCTCATCACAAGACATCTCCATATCCGTACCCATAAGAAAAAACGCCAACCAGACAAGCGGGTTAAACCAGTGCAGAGCTAGTATGATGTACGCTGTAAGTTTAATGACATGGTCACACCGTCTAATATGAGTTTGTTCGTGCAGCTCGATATACCTGCGCTCTTGGTTTGACAAACCCGGCGGCAAATAAATTTTTGGGGACAAAAACCCAAGCACAAGCGGCGCATTTGCTGATTCAGATTCGTATATGTTCGTCGCTATATTGACCGAACCCTTCACGCTGTGTCTGAGTTTGAAATACGTCGCCGCGCCGTATACGAGCATGACTGCGACGCCAAATGCCCAGATGGAAAACCCGACAGTTATCCACGTCTGCATGGGGGCGGCAATGCCGTCAACATACTGTGCGCCGCCACGGACATGTGCAACAGCGACACCTGATGGTATCAGATTCGCTTGAAACGGTATCAGGCTAAGTGCGCTCTCGATCGAAAACGGTACTATGAGCCGAAAGCCTGCAACGGCCCATAAGCAATATGAGATAATTTTTGGGGCCCTCTTTAATGCAACTCTGGCAAAACATATTGCCGCTATGACGAATGCCCCGGTCAGGCTCATGTTAAGCACCGTGACAAACAGATTACTCATTAGCGTCGCCCCCATCATGCGCGTCTATAAGCGCTCGAAGTTCTGACGCCTTTTCCGGTGAAAGCTTTCCATCACCAAGAAACGACGTTATAAACATTGGCAATGACCCTCCGAACGAATCCTCAACATAGTTGCGGCTTTGGCAAGTCATTAACTCTTCACATGTGAGCAAGATTGAAACATTTGCATTTTCGTTTTTGAACACACCTTTGTCGCATAACTTTTTTAAAACTGTATAAGTCGTTGACTTTTTCCAGCCAAGCTCGCGCTCTGCAAGCGCGACCAAGTCCGGCGATGCCAGCGGTGCATCGCGCCAAATAATATCTGCCAGTTTTCTTTCGGCTTCTGTCAGGAAATCGCCCATGTCTCCTCCTCTAAGGTGCATATCTTACGACTTATAAGTCCAAAATCAAAGCAATCGCTCACTAAGGCAAGTCCAGTCTAGCACATATAGACTGGACTTGTCAACAGCTATTCTTTATCCTCAATGAGTAAACGCATGATTTATTTTTCGTCATATTGCAAAAGCCGGAGGGACTTATTACGTCCCTCCGGCTTTTATCAGTTTCACTTCTGGGTTTTGATCCTATCCGGCAAAATGCGCAGGAGGATCAATACGCGCAGAGAACATGTCAATTGTCGGTGTGACCGGGAAGTCGCTGACGTTCAGCCCGGTGTATAAATCCACCCACATAAGGTAGTATTGATACGTGTCATGCTCGATGATAATCGTCGGCAGCATGAGATACGCATATGTCTCGTTGTTGGAGTGGTTTATCCACTCAGGCGCCCACAGCGTTTCTTCCGTGGCATAGCCCATAACGAGCGCGTGTAGACCGAAGAACATCGGCTCGGCATAGATGACGCCAACGGACACAAACGCCGCTTTGAAGTCGTTTTGGATACCGGCTTCCCACTGTGCGAGCAGGCCCGGGCCACCCATTGCAATCGCGACGGTTTGACCTTCAAGTCCTGCGTCTCTCGCCGCTGTGACAGCGCCGTCGGCGAAGTCGTCTACTGTACCGACGATCAGCCAGTGCGTGATCTCCGGCGTTGTACCGAATACGGCGCCCGCAACTTGATACGCGGTCGCGGAGTTGAGCGTACCTACTATGGTGTCAGGTCTGAAGAATCTGTCTTCGATATCCGGGATTGCTTCTCTAATTACGTCCAACGCACCGTCAATACGTACGCTAATCTCATAAACGTGTGACCAGTCAACGCCCATGAAGCCGATGTTCTCGATCGGCACATGCGACCAATTTTCTCTCCAGTAATCTACAAGCCAGTGACCCATTTGCTCGCCAACAAAGCGGAAGTCAAAGCCGACAAACGGGTTCGTCAGGCGGCCTGTCTGGGCATCCAGCGGCAGGCCAAGTCCGGGCATAAACGGGATACCGAGATCGCGCACAACGGAGACAACGGCAGGGTAGTTTACCATCTCCGGGTCGAGCAGGAATCCGTCGTAACCTTGCAGCACGAGCATTTCAAGCATCGAGATGAACAGATCGTCATCGTCGTTCGCGTCGTAGATGCTAAGATCAACGTTTGCCATCTCCGCCCAAACCGCGAACGAGTTTGCGAGGTCGGCGTAGATCGGGCTGTTTCTGATGCGCAGGTACGCAAATCTGAGTCTCGGGTTTGCGAAATAGTCATAGTCCGGGTCAAAGAAACCGATTTCGCCGGTGAATTCTCTACCCGGGTCAACCGTATCCCCCCCTGTCCCCGGCGCTGTGGGCGTCGTCGGAGTAGTTCCTCCGTCATTGTTTCCGCCGCACGCGGCAACAAGTGCGAATACCATTGCTAACATTAACAAGATTGCTAGTACTTTTTTCATTATTTTCCCCTTTCATTTTTTGCTCATTATATACAAATGCGACGCATAAACTCAGATCCTCCACCGGGTTTCGCGCCGCAGTTTGCATCCGTTGTTATGCCTTTTTGGGTTTCGGCTCACGCTTGGACTTTACTTTGAACATTTTCCGCCCACGGATATAGTCAAACGCCAGCGATATTAGCAGTAACATTCCAAAAATCGCTTGGTTCCAGAACGAATCGACGCCAAGCAGGAACATCCCGTTCGCGAACGCCGAGAATATGAGCAGCCCCATAAACGCGCCGCCCAGTCCGCCTGTGCCGCCGCCGAACGACACGCCGCCCAAAATCGCCGCGATCAAGCCAAAGAACTGCCTGTCCGTTATACCCAACGTCGTCGCCGCGGCCACGCGCGAGTTGAACATGATCCCCGCAAACGCGCCGAGTACAGAGCTGTTTATGAACAGGATGAACGAGACTTTACGCGGGCTGATGCCGACGAGACGGGTCGCCTGCGGATTGCCGCCGACGAGGTATATCTGCCGCCCAAATTTTGTCTTTGCGAGTATAAGCCCGTACACGAGGAAGAACACGAGCAGGATTATTATGGAGTAAGGCACCGTGTTGTTCAGAAACCGTCCTGTGGCGAAGCTGCGCATGAACGGATCCGTGATCGCGACATTGCCGCCGCGGGAGAACAGGAACGCGATCCCCTCCGCGATTGACGCCATTCCGAGCGTCGCGATAAACGCGGGAAAGCGCACGTAGTTGACAAGCACGGCGTTGATAATGCCGATCACCGCCGCCGCGGCCAAGCACAGCAGAAATGCCGGTAGCCAATGCATCGACAGATCCCGCAGCAATACCGCGAACATCATCCCGCACATCGTGCCGACCGTACCCATAGATAGATCAAGCCAGCCGCCGATAAGCAGCATAGCCGAGCCGATTGTCAGCATCCCGGTTATGATCATCATGTCAAGAATTGTTCTGATGTTAATAGGATGCAGGAATATCCCGTTTGAACCGATCTGCACTATCGTCGCGAGCAACGCCAACAAGACGACAAGCGCGAACATTTTCGTGCCTACGATTTTTTTCAGATAATCTGGAACACCCTTATTAGTCTCTTCCATAATTACGCCTCTCTCAAATCAATTGTGCATCGCGAGCTTGAGTACGCCCTCTTCCGTTGCGTCCTGTCTTGTCATAGTTCCCGTAATACGCCCGCCAGCCATTACGACTATTGTATCCGAGAGGTTTATCACCTCTGTCAGTTCTGAAGATATGTATATCACCGCTATGCCCGCCTTTGCGAAGTCGCACACGGTTTGGTATATCTCTGCCTTTGCGCCGACGTCGATGCCTTTTGTCGGCTCATCCAGTATCAGTATCTTTGTGACCATCTCTTCCGACGTCCATCTGCCGAGGATTACTTTCTGCTGATTCCCGCCGGACAGTTCGATGACATTCTTCTCGATTGTCGGGGTTTTGATCGAGTATTTCTTGACGGCGTTGTTAGCGAGCTTGCGCTCCTTCCTCTTATCCAAGAACGGTCCCGTACGCATTTGCGGCAACACCGCGGATGTGACGTTGTTGCTAATTGTCCGCGCGAGGACAAGTCCCTGCTCTTTCCGATCCTCCGGGCAGAGCGCAATACCCGCCTTGATCGCGTCTTTCGGGGACTTGAACTTCACTTTTTTACCCTCAAGGATTATGTCGCCCGATATAATCGGATCCGCGCCGAATATCGCGCGCACGACCTCTGTCCGCCCCGCGCCAATTAGTCCGGCAAAGCCGATTATCTCGCCTTTGCGCAGTTTGAAGCTGATATCGTGTACATCCTCTGTTTCGAGGTTGTTCACCTCAAGCAGGACGCCGCCGAACTCTTCATTCCTGCTGAGTTTTGCGTAAGTGTCGCCGATGTCGCGGCCGACCATCGCGGAAATGAGTTCCGGCTCGCTCGTGTCCTCCGTCTTGAGTTCCGCCACTAGATGACCGTCTTTGAGTACCACGATATCGTCTGTTACCTGGAATATCTCTGCCATTCTGTGCGACACGTAGATGATTATTTTGCCCTTATCGCGCAGCCGCTTTATCATCTTGAACAAGACGTCAATCTCCGCCTCGGACAGCGGCGCGGTCGGTTCGTCGAATGCTATGATGTCTGAATCCCGCCGATATGCTTTCATGATCTCGATCATCTGCTGGTGCGCAACCGAGAGTCGGCCGACAAGCTCGGTAGGGCTGACGTCAAGGCTGAAGTCGTCAAGGATATCTTGCGTCTTTTTCCTAAGCGTCGCCTTGTCGATTCGAACACCCTTTCTCGGCAAATCGTCGATAAAAATGTTCTCCATCACGGACATGCCAGGGATAAGCTGCCGCTCTTGATAGATTACGCTTATGCTTGCTTTAATCGCGTCGTTCGGCGACGAGAAGCTGACAAGGTTGCCATCAATCGAAATCGTGCCGGAATCAGGGGGCTGATCCCCGCTCAAGGCTTTGAGCAGCGTACTTTTGCCCGCGCCATTCTCACCCAAAAGCGCACAGACGCGACCGCCCTCAACGCGGAAGCTGACGTCATCCAACGCCTGCACACCGGGGAATCCTTTGCTGATATTACTAAACTCAATAAAACTCGCCAAATTCAAACACCCGCCTGTAACAATATATTTAGCATATTTAGCGCGTGGGGTAACTTTAAAAAATCATTTCGCTTTCGACGCGACAACTTCCGCCGCCCCGGCTTTAAGCGCTTTTAGCCTTTGCCGCTCACGGAAATAGTCCAAGAGCAGCGCCGCGATAAGCAGCGTACCTCTTGCAAAAGTCTGCCAATAAGAGCCGATGCCGACCGTTGTGATGCCGTTGTTGAAGAAGTTGAGCAACAGTAACCCAACTAAGAGTCCACCGGCCCCGCCAGCGCCGCCGGTGAAAGATATCCCGCCCAGCACGACTGTTGTAACGGCGTCCATCCCATACCCGACCGCGACGGGATCGCCTCTGCGGAAGTTCGACGCCATGAGAACTCCGCACAGCGCGGAGATTGCCCCGCTGTTGATGAAAAGTATGCTTTGGATCTTTTTGGGGTTAATCCCTGCGAGCCTTGCAGCGTCTTTATTCCCGCCGCACATGTACACGCTTCTGCCGAACTTTGTCTGCGAGAGCAAAAATCCGTACAGCGCGACAAATATCAAGAGCAAAACAAACAACAATGGGATCGCACCGAAGAACGTAATGTCGGCGATACGCCAAAAGCTTGGGTTGTTGATGATGATTGGGTGTCCGCGCGTAATTACTAGCGCAAGCCCCGACCAAACCGACATCAAACCAATAGTGGCGATGAAAGACATCATACCGAAACCATTGACCAAGATAGCGGTAACCCCGCCCGCCGCCGCGCCGAACAAAATGACAATCACCGCCGCAACCGGCCACGGGATGCCGTTTCGGATAAGCACCGCGATAAGTACGGCGGACATAACAGCCACCGCGCCGGTCGAGAGGTCAATCTGTCCCGAAATCAGCAGCGGGCCGACGCCGAGGGACAAAAACCCGATGAAACTGGTGATTATCAAAAGGATCAGAATGTTCGCAGGCCTGATATAGTTAGGATTCATTATGTAGAAAAACGCGACCACAATAACCGTAACTATCATTAGAAAAAGTACTTTGCTGTTAAGCAGCCGGGTCAACGCGCCGACTTTCTGGATTTTTGCTTCGCTGTTCGATTTTTCCATAAAACTCCACCGTCCTAATTTGACGAATATACACCGTGAGTACCCATATGTATAATTTCGCAAGTATACCCTATCAGTCGTCGTATGTCAAGCATAACAGATCACGTCTTTTCGGCAAAAAGCGCAGGTGACGTTTTGACGTGCATTACCAGTGTTTTGATATATAGCCGCACCTCACACAATCAACCCTGCGACATATGTAATCGTCATCTTATGCCCAGCCACAATGCGATTGTTCCGTTCAAATTTTATATTTCGTATGGGGCATATGTTATTAACCATCTGTCCGCCGATGCTGCCGGCCTGACGGGCAGTGATGTCGCCGTTGTAGCCCTGCTTGAGGTTAACGCCTACTTCAGAGGCGGTTTCCATTTTAAAGCGGTTCATAGCTTCGCGAGCGTTAGGATTAACAAGCTGGTTAGTGTTTCTAGCCATTATTGCTTTTCATCTCCTGAATTTTTTGTTTTGTTGAATAAGGCGACTTTTCGCCTTTCGATACTTATGATTGCCGGGAGATAATTTTATATGCGATACAAAATATTCAAAAATAACTAGTGCTTGTTAATGCGATTGTGTTGTGCGTTATGTCTCAAAATTGCATTAATCAAGAGCAATTTAAGCAACATTTTTGGTGATTTGTCCGATATTGACAAGACATTTGCCACATGTTAGCGTTAGTTTATAAGCTATACTATTTTTATCTACTAATACCAGCAGCAAATACTGTACCCATTATATATAAAGGAGTGTAATAATTATGGCTGATTTAAAAGGGACAAAAACCGAAAAGAATTTACTAGAAGCATTTGCCGGCGAATCCATGGCGCGGAACAAGTATACTTATTTTGCAAGCAAGGCGCAAAAAGAAGGGTTTGAGCAAATCGCCGCGATTTTTGAAGAAACGGCAAACAACGAGAAAGAACATGCCAAAATGTGGTTTAAGTTACTTTGCGGCGGCGCCGTCGGCACAACCGAGGAAAATCTGCAAGCGGCGGCCGAAGGCGAAAACGAAGAATGGACGCACATGTATAAGCGCATGGCCGAGGAAGCGAAAGAAGAGGGTTTTAATCAAATTGCAGCTCTGTTTAAGCTTGTTGGCGAAATTGAAAAAGAGCACGAAGAGAGATATCTTAAACTTTTGAGCAACGTCAAAAATGACAAGACCTTTAATAAGACGGAAAAATCCGTGTGGATTTGCAGAAACTGCGGCCATCTTGTTGATTCCACCTCCGCCCCGGAAACCTGCCCAACCTGCAGCCATCCAAAAGCGTATTTTGAACTGAGATCCGTCAACTATTAATCCGAAATCGCACATTTTTTTCGCCTTGCGGTTCTGCCGTTTTTGGCGGTAATCGGATGGCTACAAATTAAGGAGGGTTATTATGAGCAAGAATCAAAGATTTTTTATCTGCAGCATTTGTGGAAACCTCGCAGAGCTTATAGAAGACAGCGGTCCGACGATGTCCTGCTGCGGCATCCCGATGGACGAGCTTGTGCCTAACACTGTTGAAGCAAGCGTCGAAAAACACCTCCCAGTCGTGGAAAAAACCGCACAAGGCATTGATGTTAAAGTCGGCAGTGTGCCGCACCCAATGGAGAAAGAGCATCATATAAGCTTTGTCTATGTAAGTACCGAGCAAGGCGGACAGCGCAAAGACTTAAAAATCGGAGATTCCCCTGAAGCCGCGTTTAGCTTTGCAGACGATAAGCCGCTTGCGGCATTTGCCTACTGCAATCTCCACGGTCTTTGGAAAACAGAAATTTAACTAAAAATTATTTACGCTGGCGTCGTTTTCTCAAACGGCGCCAGCATTATTTTGCACAATCTCGGCTATGTAAATTGCAATTTATGGTAATTGTTGCTAACCGTGAGCAAGCATGATATAATCTCACAGCTACAAAGCGCCAAAATACGACTTGGAGATATGACCAGTTGATTGAGATTATTTTTGGTTTATTGGGCGGGCTTGCGTTGTTTATTTTCGGACTAAAGTCCATGAGCGACGGTCTACAAAAAATCGCCGGCAAAAAGACCCACAAGGTAATGGGCGTTTTAACTTCCGTTCCCGTCGTCGGCGTGCTTCTCGGGGCGTTGATTACAATTGTAACGCAAAGTTCTACCCTTGTTACAGTAATGGTCGTCGGCTTTGTCAACACTTCGCTGTTGAATTTAAAACAGGCCATTTCCGTAATTATGGGAGCCAATATAGGCACCACCCTTACGGCGCAGCTTGTGGCCTTTAGGATCACTGACGCATGGGTTTTCCTTGCCGCGTTTGGCTTCGCGGCATACTTTTTGTTTCGGCGCAAAATTGTGAAAAACACGGGTTTTGCCGTGTTTTCTCTTGGTATGCTGCTTTTAGGCATGGCGCTTATGAGCCAGGCCATGGTGCCGCTTCGCCATGACCCGGCATTCCAGCGACTTATGCTCACCTTTGCCGACAACCGCGTTTTGGCAGTACTCGTGGGCGCGGCGTTTACTGCGCTGATCCAAAGTTCAACGGCGGCCACCGGCGTGATAGTCGCCATGACCATGCAGGATTTGCTGCCCTTCCAGGCCGCCTTGCCACTCATTTTAGGCACAAATATCGGAACGACCGTCACCGCAGTTTTTGCGTCTATCGGCGGTACATTGTCGGCTCGCCGCGCGGCGATGGCCCACGTGTTGTTTAACGCTTTCGGAACTGTACTCTTTCTTGTCTTCCTGTCTCAATACGAAGCGTTGATACTGGCGATTTCCCCCGCAGACAATATTCCGAGGCAGGTTGCCAACGCGCACACTATGTTCAGCGTTATAAGCACAG
>Ga0123355_10008257_pt1 | contig 15729 bp, 17 predicted proteins | sample TergutEmb28metaG_3_FD_89872 | JGI IMG/M metagenome (GOLD analysis project Ga0123355, IMG submission 89872) | Embiratermes neotenicus P1 segment gut microbial communities from Petit-Saut dam, French Guiana - Emb289 P1 | ecosystem: Host-associated > Arthropoda: Insects > Digestive system > Gut ... | reverse complement strand
AACGTCGCATTTTATATATTTATTCAACAAATACAGGTACTGAATATTTTAAACATGCTATACACTCTCCTTCCCCCCCCCCAAATGCAGTTTGTTTCATAATTCTAACATATTTGGTTCCTGTTTTATTCACGTTTTATATACAGAATGTGCTAAAATTTTAAAAAAATAATTCCGGTGCCAAAAGGTTAAGTCTATTATTATATTCCTCATTTTAGTGTAAAATTGTTTGCCTTCCTTAACAGCATTAAGAGCACATAAAAATGAACCCAACTTTTGTACAACACTGAATTAGGTCTTATGCAAAATCAATATTTCAAGAACCTGTCATGTTATGCAACATCATGTAAGAAGTTACTAAACACTTACTTGAAGTATATTTGCTCTGCACGTTGTTTCACTGAAGTGAACATGTGTACTACATCCTGTGGTCCTTTATATCTACGACATACAGCAGCAAACAGGCCAAAAGCTTTGATAGCAAGTTTTGCTTGCGTGGGGCTGGTACCCTTGTTAAATGTCTCATTGAAGAAACCAATGAAGTACTAAAATGAAACAGAAAAATATACTTCGTAAGTAATTGTAAAAAGCTGTTCTCCATTATAGAACAATTTTTACACTCAGCAGCATTAAAAGAAACTAACATTTCCAAACTATACCTGAATTCACCCACTTAAAATGAAAGTGCATGTTGCAGTTTTTCAATATGGATAAAGGTACTAATATAAAATGACATATACAGAGCTTCTGAAACTTGCAACTAGGAACAAGAACAGTCAGTGGCACAGCTTTCTGTCATTATGTGGCATAGTACTACTATCTTCTGCACCAGTCTGGTGAGTATGGCAGCCATAACTCCATGCTACTTCCTAATGGGTGTTTATTGTTGTGCATATAAAGTGCAATCTGTAATTTTCTGACAGATGATATGGAAAGATAATGCATTTGCAGTAAGCTTTGCTCAACTGTGGAAATCCTTCTTCTGAAATGCATAAAATTCTCAAAACAGCTTATGGTGACAATGCCATACAGAAACACAGATTTCTGATTGACTTCTTAAATTCAAATGTAGGGAAACTTTGGTTGAAGCTTGTGAACATTCACAATATCCCTACACAGGTTACTTTGAGTGCAGAAACATAAAAAATTTGTTCCTCCAGGCCAAATAGATAACCAAAATTACTACTGGGAGGTTCTGTAATATCAGAGGAGTCACTCCACCAAGAACGGCTGGAACAGTGGCAGAAAAACAACTGGTTCATACACCACAACAATGCACCAGCATACTCCATCAGTGCTGGAATTTTTGTCTACTAAACAAACAACTGTGGTCTCCCACCATCCTTAATCACCTGATTTGGCCCCTTGTGCCTTCTTCTTGTTTCTGAGAATGAAATCACAGTTATGATGGAACTGTTTCCATGATGTCCCTAAAATTCAGGAACAACTGCTGAACATGCTACATATGATTTCAGAAAGTCAATTCCAGCAATGATGCTACATTTGTGGTGCATGAGTTCACTTGTCTTTTCTGTGTCATGTATAAAGAATTACTATAGATCACAAATGAAATAAAAATGAAATTAATCTGAAAACTTGATAACTGTTACAGCCATTATGTAATGGTCTTTGAAGTTCATTATTAGATTTTACTTCCCTATATATAAATACTAACCACAAATACACTATCCCCTGTTTCTGGAGTCTTGTCTTTAAGAATTGATGCTATCTGAGTGTAGAAAGCATCAAGAGCTTGAACGCCAACTTTGTGATCTTTCCCAGCTGAGTTAACCCATTTCAAAAGAAACGTATGCCAAAACATGTAATTATCATACAAAAATTTGGCCAGCTGTCCTCCATGTGCTTGAATCAGCCCCAAGGCAACTGTAACATTACAAACCACTAATCATTTAAGATATTTCTAAACAATGTGAGATGTGAGGTGTTCATAGCAGTGTTAACTAAAGTCCAAATTTTGTGTGTTATGACAATGTGTTGTTGGGTGTGTAGTTCTCAATATCTCATTCGACTGTTAGTGCCTTTGGGGTCAGACTTGGAATGTTGCAAACTACACACCCAACAGTACAGCATCACATACCAGAAGACTCGAACCTTAACTCTAAGCACCAAAGTTTTGTAAAAACATCTAATTACAACAAAGGTAAAGCATGTTTCACTTCGTAACATATGTCCAATATGAAACAAGCAATAAGACACTATTTTCTTAACAAATATATCACAATTAGAGTCAGTCAGTTGATTGAAAAATTTGTAACTGGTCAGAAACCAGACCCTACTATGAATAACTATAAAAAATGAGCAACAGGCAGCATATTGTGTCCACTATCACCGATATTTTCAGGCATACTACAAGTAAAGTCATGTTTCAGGAAATACCAGAATACATGGCATCTCATCCCACAAGATGGTATTTTTCATTGTCACTGCCATAAGAACCTAAAATCATACAAACAAGAATTACTGTCACATTTTGGATTTTGTCTCCTTCCATTGACATTACAGACATCAGGCAATCTAAAAGTGAAACCTGGAGCACAAACAACAGCAATTGCCAATTTAAAACCCCAGCATCTCTCTGTTCTTGGACAGGTGTGTTGCTCAAAAATAGAATTCTCCTACATATACTGTACTACACAGATTCACATATCCCTTTAACAAAGGTGCCTGATTCTGAACAGGTCTGTGAGATAGGGATTTTACTACAAGCACAATACAACAAAACAGAATGTCAGTTACTTTGTCATTACTGTCAAGGATTATTTTTAACACTACTTATAAGGAAATCAGTACGCCAACAACTTAATTATCATGTCATCAACAGCAATCTTGTTAAACTATAAGGAGAATTATCAAGGACATATTTTTCTCATATGCTGTTTTGTGACACAACAATTTTTGCTTGATGTGCACCTCTGAAAATTCACAATATTGCTTGTGATGGTTTTTGTAAAACATAATTTATAGTCATAACTTTCATAACAGTTTGCAGACAGATCCAAAGGGACATCTGTATGCGCGCGCACGTGCCCACACACACACACATACACATCTAGATTCTTTTCTTTTTCAATATAATGACAATAGGAACTATATTTGGAAATATAGCTGACCCAATAAAATTCCATAGTCACACCAATAAAAATGCTTAACAAGTTCAAGATTTCTATACTGGTACTATCATCAACCTTCAGTGGCTGAATAGGAAAACATTTGCCACTAAAAGCAACACTTACAGGACCAAAAGGGACAACATAGTCCCACTCAGGTGCAGAAACAGGCAATTAAAATGAAAATAACTTCGGCCATCACTGGCTGTGTCGGGATTTAAAGGCCTGCCAATAAAGGTTAATTAACATGTATAAACAAATTACATCCATAAATATCCTCTCACTTTGCGTAAAAACCCTCACTGCAAGTGTAACCTAACTTTACATTCCACCTGTCTGTCACATGATTATAGCTGCAACATACAAAACAGCAGATTCGATGCTAGCATTTCAACCTCTCTGATTGCAGGACCTTGCTCTGCACATTTACAATTTCATGACTTTTATGACATCAGGCCACGCTCACTAACAAAATGCAAGAGACTTTATAAAAGTAACCATTCTATACATACACCTTGGTGCAACATTCATTTCTTTATGCTTCTTGGCCACTGCAGTCACGTAGTAATAGATCCTCTGGCCAACCTCTCCTTGAGGATCCAATGGAAATACATACAGGAACTCTGTTAGTCCACTCAGACACCCAGCAATTATTTGATATTTGACAGCAGATGCAACAGATGTCTGCAATTACAGAAAGAAAGGCATATGTGAAACTCGGAAACCTTTCCAGTTTTATTTAAGGTGTCACTAAAATCACATTAAATAGTCAGTTTTAATGGCTGGCAATCTACACCTACAAAATCTAATATCATTACTACAGAGTATCTTGCTAAACTTTGCCCTCAGTACAGCAGCAGTGGTGACAGCTGTACTGCAAGCAAAGCCTGAATCTACCATGAATTTAGAGTCCATACTACCAATACAGTTCAACTTGACATATTTCATAGAATAGCCTCAAAATGCTAACCTCAGCTAAGCTTTTAGGCAACCCTTGCACCTTCTGCAAATTTTTCTTGAAAAATAACAGAGCTCATTTTAAAACACTGGCAGTTTCTCCTTTAAAACTGTCTTTCAGTTCTTAAAAAATAACAACTGTCCTACATTTTATCTTATTCTGTCAATTCCTTGAATAATGGTGTACAGATTCATTTCACATAATGGTCGAAACTTGTATCTTCAAATAACGTGAAACCCATTATTTTACAAGCATTCACCACACTTTAAGGTGACATAAAGGAAAGTTCACAAAACAGACAGTAATTTTCATAACACCAACACATGTTAATCTGTTTAGATTCCTACCTAATGTGAATCACTCATCATTCAAGAATACTACTAGTTTTTGTATCTTATTTTTGTCCAGCACTGAATACAAGATATGATATTTTTCTACTCTCGACGTATTCTCCTTTTATAACACACGGCTGATGCATAATTATTTTTTTTACAAAACTCTCTGTGATGTTTATTACCTATAACACGTACTTCAGAAAATTACTGCTAATGTGAACATGCCCTGCTCAAAGGAAAACATTTTTCCCACGCAATCATATGCCCTACATGCAAGCCATCACACAAATGAGCTTGACAGACAATTTGCAGCATAATTAACATCATATAACACAGCCAACCAACCCTGCATCCCAGAGCCTGTATGTATCCCGGTTTGGTAAGACAATGAAGATAAGGTCTGCAGTACTTTGTATGTATTTTTTCAGAAGATGTGAGCTCACCTTGACACAAAACAAACATCTAACTAAGAATATATGAATTTACCTGCTCTTTCAGCTGATCGAGATATATTCTGCGAAGAAAGTTCGTTTCCTCCAGTTTTAAGTACTCTGGATATTTATGTACAATTACACCCAGTATATGAAGATGTTTCTGTACCACTGAAACAATAAATTTCAGAGTACTGCAGTTGCTTTTACAATTACACTAATAGTTCTGCCATATTACTTCTACTGTATTTAAAGATTTTCAAAAAGATGTTTATTATTCTCTGTGATTATGTAATAAGCATAACACAGAGTCAGCAATGATATCAGCTCTTATCTATGACAGCCTTATCTAGTTATACAGGGACATTAATCTATCTGACTGCTGTTAATGGTGACTTTCAACAGCTTCCGTAACTTATAAAACTTCAATGTGCAATAAAACAATGCATTTGTTTGACATGACATGTGTCTTGTGAATCAGATGAAAACATTTCATTAAACTCTTGGCACATGATGAATGATGTGTTTGTTATGCATACAGTGTAAGCCAATGATAACATTTCCAGCGTATTCTTTAAATATGGCAAGTAAAAACTTAATACTAACTGTAATATATTGAACTAAAACATGTGATACCTGAGACATGACGAACAGCGATAGTTTGAGCACTGTGCTGCCCGCCATCACACAAAACACTCTCAGTCAAGCAGTAATGTGAGTTATAAGACAAAATAATGTCCCTGTGTAATGAATTACAGTTATGTATCAGCAGTATCCAAATCCTAGTACAAATCCACATTTAGAGGAAGAGGAAAGGATTAACATGTTAAAGCCTTTACTCTCTCCCCATGGAGTGTAATTTTCTGACCAAATGTTAAGTTTGAAAAGAAAGGTTTGGTTAGTCATATGCACAGCATTAGTATCAATCAGTTAATTTATGACTGCACAATCTGACATATTTTTGTTGCTTGAAAATTAAAATCCTTCCCTACCACCCCTGCTCTACCAAACGAATTCATCAATATGCTGCCTGCCTGCCCGCCCACCCGACAGCCTGCCTGCTTGTCTGTCTGTCAGTAGGTCGGTCGGTCAGGCAGTCAGTTTTCTGGTTTTTGTACCCCTAGTTGCTGGTTTATTGCATCATCTGATGCTAAATTCCTCTGCTTCCTAACCCTCTCCACTTCCTTTTCCCACTTTACTTCAGGTCATTCTCATCACTGTCTTCCTCCCTGTGACCAAGTCATTATTTGCTTAGGCCATCCTCCATGTGTACTATGTGTTCATACTATTGCAACACATTGTTTTCTATTACTTCCACAACTGTTTGTGTTAGCCCCATTTTTATCCGACTACTTAAATTCTATCTTTTAGTAGTCTGCAGGTCCTTGCACCTCTTCTCCAAAAATCCATTTCTATTCTAACAGTTTCTTCTGTAACTTGTAAGCTCCATGTCTGACATTCTTCTATTAATTTTTGTCATATATTCTGCATCATCTTTATCTTGAGCTACAATAACCTGGTCATCTGCATAAAGATATGATGTATTGTTTCATTCCCTGTTGGTAGTCCCATACTTTTGCACTTTTTGTTCCTCTTATACTGCACACTTTCTAAGCAAACAAAATAAGGATGGTGATAATCCATATCCCTGTTTTAATCCTTTATTTGTTCTAAAGCCTGCTGATTTCATGTTTCCAATTTTCACTTGTGCCTCATTCCTGGCATACATTTTTTTAATCAATACTAAAATTTCCTGTGCAATCCCCAATTTTCTAATCACAGGACATAGCAGTTTCCTTGGTATCATGTCGTATACCTTTTCCAAATCCACAAAACCATTATGAGTTTCTTTACTCCTTTCTCTTTTTTCTGTTATTAATTGCTGGAGACAGAATATACTATCTGAACAAGACTTCCCTGCTGTAAATTCCACTTGTTCCTCTGATACCTTTTCTTTCATCATATTCTCCATTTTGTTTTTTATTATTCTGATAAATACTCTTCCAATACAATTTATAACACTTATACATCTGTCACTGTTACCTGTAAACTTGTCATCCCCTTTTTTATATGTAGGGCATATTTATGCAGAATTCCATTCTTGTGGCATATCTTTTCCTGAGAATATTTCATTAAACATGTCTGTTAGGAAGGAAATTACATTTTTCCCTCCATATTTGAGTAGTTCTATTGGTATATCTTCTGGCCCTGGAGCTTTATTGCTTTTTGAAAATTTTAAGGCTCTTGCAACCTCTCTGTCTGGTGCTACCACCTGGTTCCTCTCTGCTACATTTTGTATTGGGTCCAATTCTATATACTTTTCTCACTTTTTCCTGTAGCAGCTCTCTTCATTTCTACTTTTACTTTTTTCTTTCTGTGTTATACTCATTTCTATTTTCCGATGACTTAGTGGCCATAGTCCTTAGAAATAGCTTTTTCTTTTCACAAACTACTGTTTCCAAAACTGCATGTATATACAATTGTTTTCTGTATTTCCCCCTCACCTCAATTTCTTCTCCTAATACCACTCTTGCTGCTTTCTGTAATTTTCCTTTAAATATCTTTAGCTCTCTTCCATGCCTCCTCCATATATTTTAATATACTTCCGTACCCTTGTTTTATATAACTATTTCGTACTTCCATCGTGAAATAAATGTAGTTTACAGTTCACTTTTACCTTCCTTACCTCTCTTATGCACAAGGCATACACTTTTTGCTTTCACCATATAATGATCTGTTCTACATTCTGGTCCTCTGTATGCTCCAACATCTATCACAATACATCTCCTATTTTGCTTCATTAATACCAGTATCAACATAGATTTGAGTTTTCTAGTATGCTATTCCCATTACACAAATTAATTTATGTTTAAAAAAAATGTTCACAACAGCCAAATCCTCTTTGTTGAACAATTCTACTATTCTATCCCCATTATAATTTTGCTCACCTTCCCCATTACGTCCAACTCTCCTGTTACTTGTTTTGCTTTTCACTTTGCCAGTTAAATCACCTACTATTATGAGTTCTTGTCCTGATGTAATTTTCCTACTTATTACTCGTATGTGGTAATAAAAGTCATCCTTTTCTCCAGCTTTAGCATCCTCATTTGGATCATGCTATAATGACCACTTCTATATTGTATACCTTTATAATCATCTTCAGGATTCTCTTATTTATTTCTTCCACCATTATAATATTTTTCTGCCATTTGCTCTTTACTGCAATGAAGATGCCCCCTGTTTGCTGTATTGCCTTTCCCAATGCCACTCCATATGTGAATAAATTTACCTTGTAACTCACTTTCTGTAATTTTTTTCTAAGTTTCCATTACCACAGCACCATTTAAATTACTTCATTCCATTTCCTTAAAAACTTCATCATATTTAGTTGTTAATCCCTGAATGCTATTTATACCTATATGCAGAATACTTTTTCAAACTCACTTTCAATTCTAGTTGTTCCTATTTCGCGTTTGCTTTTGACTGAGGTACATAGCAACTCTTCTGTTTTACAGGACGGGTTGCCAGCCCATTGCAAACTCCTGATAACCTGCAGGGCCAGTGGGTTACTTCTTAGTCTGGCTTCTCCCCTTTGACCTCTCTGGTATGAGAGGCCCTGCTAGTAACTATGCTATCGCTGGCACAGCCCTCAGGATCATTTGAAGCACACAAACCCTTTGCCACAACAAAGTGAGCAATCCAATGACAGGTCTGAATTACATTCAAAAGTAAAATCCTGATGAATTCATTAGTCCAAAACATGTCACTGCAAGGGTCACTAGAAAAAGTCTTAAGACCTACAGATGAACTGACATATCCAGAAGGTAACTTGCCATTATAATAGTACTACCTAAACAGCTCAACAACCACCTATCACAGACAGAGAAAATTCAGCCATATCATTCATTACGCTGCATTTCAGTCTTAAGGTTTCACATGCTCTGAATGCTATATTTCCTAATCAACAGACTGGAAAATGTGGCCTAATAACCTAGTCTCTGAGAAGTCCAGATCTTACACCAGTACACTATTTCAGTTCGGCATACAAGAAAAACATTGTTTGCATTGAAAAAATCCAAGGTCACTTGCAAAAAAGATAATTTCCTCTGCTGTGGTGACAACAACTCCATACATGCTTCATTTTACCTGGGATTAAGTTAAACACTACTTTAATGGCAAGCAGGGACACAAACATGGCTCATACTGAGAATTAATTAGGATGTCAAAAAACTTTCTCCAAGTTTTATATAAAAAGAGGACTTAGGTTTCTTCATATTCCCTGATTTACTGTGTCTTGGAATGTTGGGGGTTCTTTTCCAATGACAGTATCTGTATGACTCACTTCCATGCATCTATGTTACAACATTTGTTTCTTGCATCAAATACCATAAACCATGCACCAGCACCTGACCATATGCTTCAGGTACTGTCATGTACAATTTGTATGGGCAACTCAACAAAATTACATAAATAATAGACTGAATATCATGGTAATTACTACTATCAACTGTATGCAATTACTCAGTTTCGTGCTGCATTTGTAATTTGTAATGCATTGATAACAATTTGTATAGCAGCATTAGCCACTTGTTTGTCGAGATATTTGCCAAAGCAACACAGTTTGTTTCAGTTTTGTGAAGTCATTTTACCTTTAGCTGGCATTGCCCTGCTTCTGTTACTCTTGAATGGCTCAATCAATTTGTTGAAGAGTTCATTTACATTCAAATTGTCATTCCATGGACCATTCTCTAGGATAGACTGGATGACATCAAAAGCTTTATCTTTTTCCTCTGCCTTTTTCTCCAGTAATATACAAGTCTTGCATAAATCCTATTGTAACAAAACCAAATAAATGACTATATGTTTGCAGAACATCTGATCACACACCACAGGAATGCAGCTGCCACTGCTGTTTCACAGTTCAAGATCTTGGCTGAGTGACACCTAGTCTAAGTGCTTTATGCTTTCTCTCAATCCTACCAAGAAAATTCCAGAACAGTACTTTAAAATGGGCCATGACTGCTACCTCTCACTACATTCAATAACATCCTGGCATTCCCAATGAAAGCTACAACAGTAGCAAAATATTAGTTATTTCAAAATCTTCTAAGTAACATCACTACATCTAAAACACCAAAAAACACACAGATTTACTGAAACTTGCATTGCCTTAATGGCCACAAATCTATAAGATCTAAACAGGAGACCTCAAAGGCGCATGGAAAAAGAAAATCCCTTAATTAACCTTTCAAAGCCTACTGGTTATTTGATACTCCAACAGATTTAACATTAAAAAATTGTACATGTTGCATCCACCCTCATGGTATTTATGTGTGTTGTATTTATCTCAGAACAGCAACTTTTGCCCTATACAACATCAACTAATTAGTTTTTATAGCTGAGATTAAAAGTATCTTGGCGACGTATGAACTGGAACTTTATATATAAACAATTTATGCATCTTCCTTAAAGGGTTAAAATCTAGGCTTAATAAGAATCAAAGTAAAATACTGCCACAGGTGAGAAGTTTGACAGTGTATAGCTATAACATAATAAAAACAACACTACAATGCATATTAGGTTTCAACCACAACCACAGACAAGTAATACTAAAAGACTTCTTGAGAGTTTAGGCTTACTTGCTAATACACAAGATCCAGAGTAAATCATAACTTTCCATGCTTTCTTGATAATTTACTGATTCAAGTTATAATTCCGATAAAGTAATAGCAAACACAATGAAGCATAAATCTCACACCTTAATTTGCACAACATGAGGTGACATTCTTTCTTTGAAGGCATCAATTAACACTTTGAGCAACTCAAATGATTCCTTGATAGCATCACTGAAGGCATCTTCCTTCATTACTTTCTGGATGAACTGTAAAATCCCAGTCTTCTTATCAAATAAAATTGTAAATGCGCCATCTGAAAAACAGTAAATTTTAGCAAAACTGTAAACTTTTTAAAGCTAGTGAAATACAGTTAAAAGAAACACATCTGGAAGGGTGACACCATGACTCAGGCAATTAGTCAGCAGCATCTCACTGTGGAGGCTTAGGTTTGATCCAAAACCAGTCTATGTGGTGGTGGACAGAGTAGCACTGGGACAGGCTGTCCTCCGAGTACTTTGGTTTTCCTGTCAGTATTGCTCCACCATTACTTCAAACTCATTCATTCATCAACCATGCTATATAATCTCAACATGTGACAGGACAATTAACTCAAACATACAATTAAAATAATTTTTTAAATAATGATGATACCTTGTGAAATGACTTTGCCAATTACAACAGATGAAGGAACAAAATTATTAACATGTGAAGACACAGGAACCCAAAGATAAAATACCTGTGCTTAATTAAGCACTTAACCATCCAAGGCAGCAGATCTGCACAAATTCTTAACCTCAGTACATGGATGGTGGTAAATAGTCAACTTCATGTTCCAGTCTCTTTAACCCTGAAGAAACAGCCCTTGATAGTAGAATGTGAGGGGCCCAGAGTAGTCTAGACATGTAGCAAAAGGAAAGACACTTGTTCCTAACCCATATTATTAATCAGCAATGAACCAAACTACAATAATGATCATAATTTTAAAACATTATGACTGATACATCGTAACACCTAAATCAGTATAATGACTATACTACATCTTGGATGACTGACTTCGATTTCCTGCAGGGATAACAATTTTTTTACTTGTTGCAAGTACATTACTGTTTCCAAGGGCTGCTTATCAGAGGCAAAGATGCCGGGTTTGCACCTGTCCACTCACATTACTGCAGTTTAGATTATGAATCCATGGATCTTCACATACAATCCCCCATGCACCTCCATAGCTTGGGAATAGAACAGAATAGTGAGTAAGTTCGAGCCCTTCAATGCTGATGCACCAGGCCTTTGGACAGGCCCTTTGTGCCCCATAATCTGATGTCCAAGTCACAGGAGCCCTGTACCTTTTTTGAAGTTCCAGATAGCCCCCAGACTTATACTCCAACATCCTCTGGGTCCAGGAAAAAGGAGCCCAAGGCTTTACACTCACACAGAATGTGGGCTGGGGTGTCCTCCTCTGCTTCACACCTCCTACATAAGGGACTATTGATCAGCCCCATTAAGTAAAGATGTCTTTTCAGGGTGTTAGGTCCAGGAAGGAAGCCAGTAACAACCCTGGATTGTGTCCTGTTAAAGGACAGTAGCCTGGTCTTTAGGTGGACTAGAGCCCGAAATTAGTTTTCGAGCCTGTTTCTGGGTGCTGATAAGACACTGTCATATGCTGGTTGTCCATCTAGCATTTTATCTTTTTTCTCATATTCTGCATAGAGACCCCCCAAGGCCAGTCCAGGTCCAACAAACTGGTGAACAGTAACTATATTGGGAGCTATTCGGCAATTTCAGTTCCTTGTACCTCAGAATGTCCAGGGACCAAAAACAGTCCCACAGAATGCCAGGTGGAAATGTCTAACACCTTTTGGCACTATTGTACCAATGGAGATGTTGTGGCCGCCTGAAGGGCTTTCAAAGCCACTTGACTGTCACACCCAATACTAACATATTTCTCTGGCCTAGTGTGCATTTGAATTTCAAGAGCATAGGCCAAGACAGCAAATATCTCAGCCTGGTAAACTGTAGCATACTTTCCTAGAGATGCTCAACATTCTTGCCAAAAATTTCCCATACACTCCAGCCCTGGATCCCCCCCACATCCTGGCTTATCTGTATACCAGACGAGCTCCTTAACTGCGGAAGGCGCCCCAGGTCCTCTGCTCCACTCTTATGTAGTCTCCATAGCATGGGGCTTAAGTGCAGTGGCAATTTGTTCTACGGCAGAGGCTCTTGAAGAGTTTTTCAGTGGCATATCACTTTAACAATTTCAATGTACCACCAATAACTTTTTTTTTTTATTTAAATAAAAATGCTGAAATTAGAAAGTCTGGTTGACACTGGGGAAGAGTTATATAATGCTGCACTCCATGTTGAGTATTAGCATATATATGTTAAGCTACATATGTCTGCTTTTCTTTTTGTATGATTTTTATCAAAGCCCAGTACCAGTCAACAATGCTTGGCGTGCCATTAATGGTACGCGTCCCTTATCACCTTGTGGGCATTTACTCGGTTGGCATTCATACATATCCTACCTACACTCACTTACCGATATCTGTACGCTCCCGCTCGTCTTCAAAATACCTTTTAATATTAGCGATGTTACTTTTCGCCTCACTGTATTTATTACAGTAATTTGCAGAAACGCAGCTGTTTATAACTTCCACAAAATGAATCAATTCGCTCCCCATGCTGCAATACATTCAAAAGTACCCACCACACCTCTATCCAGCGCGGTCTTATCACTGAAGAACCAATCCTCACTTCGCGATTATGACCACCAGTTCGGACGGTAATACAAGACGATCTGTGGTAATCATGCTGCACACAGTGACGTATTCCAGCAGCAACACTTTTGTGAAGTTGGTACTAGTTCCCCACAGACGAAACAGGTATATTTCTTTGATCAGGATTGCCAATAGCAATAACAATACCCACCACCGTAATGGGACTTTTGAGGCCTTGACTGGACTGATTTCTAATCTGATTACCGACCTCTACTTTTGGTGTCACATGATGACGACATCGTAAATGGCATGTAGTTAAGGAATTCGACAGCACAGATCATCTGACCACGGTGTGAACAGATGTAAACACGATGTAAGGTGTGGTATGTGGAAGCCATATTACAATCGTGCATTCTGTTGAAAAATGGCGCTTTTGGGATAAATATGTTACGAAAATTGTGGTGTAGTGTATGTGCAGAATATTTCCACTCGTAGAAAAAGGTATGCTTCCAGGAATGACAATTCGGTTTGCTTTATTATGCGTTAGATGGCATAACCTTATAAATTGGTAAGGTCAAATTCATTAAGTATGTCGTCTATGAACGAAATCTGTGAAGTTTTGTGCCTGAAATGAGTATGTTATTTAACAGGACATTAAATGGAGAATAATCCCGGAGACAGTAGCAGTGAATCTGATATAACAGATCCCTGGTCAGTAATTGACAGAGATTCTTGTGAACCAGAGGACATACTAGTTGACAGAGTTGTTAAAGACACGGATAGTATTAGTGGCGAGCCTAGTGACGGAGAATCACTTGAAGTTATAGATGAAGAAGAAAAGCACGAAGATGAATGTAAGTAGGTAATAATTAGTATTTAACAGTTTTTACTGTGTAACTGGTATTTTCACTTAGCGTCATGTATACAACTTTCCTTGCAGATATAGATGCTGACGTTGCGAGGGATGGCATATCCATCATAAGTGAAAGTGAAAGAAGTAATGATTTGGAACAGCCACTGTCTTTGGCCGTTTCCAAGGAAAAGAAGTATCTGCATCACCCAAATACATACCTAAACACTCGCTTGAATGTACTGTTAGCATTATCATTTGCTGCTGTAACTGGTCTTGGTTTGGGACACTTTCTAGGTAATTCTGCTGTTTACATTGACAGATTATGTGAGTACTGGTAATTTTTTGTTTTTCTGATTATGATCGTATTGGAGGAGTAATGGTGTACACACGTAGTTTATTATTGTGATCAGTGCCCATGTCAATAAAGAACTATTTTTAGTTATAAATTGAATAAGAAGTGTTTTATCAAAATTTCATGGGAGTAAATTAGCTTTAAACCATTTATTTTGTTATAATACAGTGTAGATACCATTTTTAAAATGTGTGGGATTAGGATTGATAACTACTTCTCAGCAAATAAAAAGTTATTTGTTAAAGAAGGAAGTACAAAGTTTGCAGAATTGATCTTCGTGGAATACCATTTTTATTTCTCCCCAGTTATAGAAGGTATTATGATTAAAATCCATATTATATGTTATCCATCTTTGATACCTATCTTTGAGGTACGGTTTAAATATGGTATTGGCTTTGCCTTTTATTCCAATGACATGGTGGCTGACATAGGTACAAGCTTTTTCAAGATCACAGAAGTTACCTTACACCATTGGTTTATTATTGAGAGCTTTTAAAATTTCATTCATTCATTTGTAAGTAGCCTTTTCTGTTGCTGACTTTATCCTAGATCCCAATTGTTCCTTTACTAAAATGCTATTATTTAGACATTCAAGAAGTATAATATGTGTAACCTTTTCAAAGACCTTTGAAAATGAGGTTATTAGAGATGTAGTTGTGTAGTTAGAAATGTTATTTGTTTTGCGTATTTAAACAATGGTTGTATTACTGAGTATTTTAGATGATTAAGGAAAATTCCTGATGATAGCAGTTTTTTACCTATATGGTTTAGAGGTGAACTGATGAAAGGAGAGCTTATTTTCAGTAACGTTGTGGAAATTTCATCGTATCCAAATGTATTATTGGATTTAGAGCTGTAATAATTGTCTCAATTTCTGTAGTTGATGTATGCTTAAGTTTTATGTTTGGGATGGGGTTATTAAAAGTTGTGACAGGTGGTGTATAAGATTGTTGTTGTTGTTGTTGTTGTTGTTGTTGTTATTATTATTATTATTATTATTATTATTATTATTATACGATATGGATGTCTCTTGTCACAGGCCTTTTCTCCCTGGTACTTCCCTTGAACCAGCGGTGATCCCCACTGCTCAGGCTTCAAGCTTCACACTGCAGTACTTTCCATATTATGTGTGATGTTCGAAGTATAGCTGTCTTTTGTAGTGAATCTATCGAATGTTTTCCTGGTACAGTTTCCACATTTTTCCTTAAGCTTCTCGTTACTATTCTAGTGGCTCCAATTATTACTGGTACAATTGTACATTTCAGGTTCCACATTCGTTGTATCTCTATACATAAACTCTTGTATTTTAACTTCTTTTCCGCTTCCTTTTGCACAGCGTT
>Ga0123355_10008256_pt1 | contig 15729 bp, 4 predicted proteins | sample TergutEmb28metaG_3_FD_89872 | JGI IMG/M metagenome (GOLD analysis project Ga0123355, IMG submission 89872) | Embiratermes neotenicus P1 segment gut microbial communities from Petit-Saut dam, French Guiana - Emb289 P1 | ecosystem: Host-associated > Arthropoda: Insects > Digestive system > Gut ... | reverse complement strand
CATTAAGTTGGTCTCTCTTTATTCAACTATCAAGATGATGCATGGTCCAATAAACATAAGATTTTAAAATCCGATTTAAACATTTGGTACTTCTCGAATCTGATATTTGAGTATGTGGTTTTCATGTCACGAAATCCTACATGCGGATTCCAGATGTGATAACAGAGTCAGTGTGACTTGTCCATTGCTCTTAGATCTCAGGTCGTCAGTTCAATTGCGAGAGAATATGTGAAATTTCTTCACAGCGCCGTGATGACACGATGCCATGAATTTGTGGACATTAATTCACCTATTCAAATAACTTATATTGGAATAGTTTGAGGCTGCCACATCATGTCAGCAGCAATGCAGGTTATGATTTTGAATACGGCATATCTACACGTTTTACCCTCCCATCCCGAATTACCTACCGTTCCTGCATTCCTAATAGTGTGGTGCATATGAGTTCCTGCAGGATCTCTTAATAATACTTCACTTCAATAAATACGGACGGAAATTCGTGACCCAGTTCTTTCATCAATTCTGACTTACATTCTTCCTTTCTGTTTGTGTTTGCATTTTTGTCGGCTTTTAGCGCTCCCTTTCTTTGTTTATTCTGTTGATATTTTTTCCACACTTTCTTTCTCATGAAGTGTCATCTAAGGAGAACAATCATTTTTGAAGAAAGATTTTCAGCGTTTGACGGGAACGTGTGACAGAATTACGAAGGAACGCAGTTGAGAATCAAACTGGTGACCTCCCAAGGACATAGTCCCATGGTTAGCCTGTGACCCTGGCACTCAGTTTCCGAGCTACTGTGCGTGTATTGTCAGGAAGAAGTTAAGGACATGAATTACGATCTTGTATGGGTGTAAAATATAAACAAACGTATGACTAGTCGCTCAGTTGCAATCGCCTGTGTTTGATTCACGTGGTTGTTAGGATTATAAAGCGTGTCTGCAGCGTATTATTGAACTGAATGTGCGGTCTACGTATATCTGTCATTACGTCATCCGGCTCTTCACCAGAACCACATACGTTCACCAAAAACCACTAATCGGGCTTCTTGTAAATCGATATAATTGGCTGTCAGTCCCTGTCTCACTCAGAAGGGAGTCAGACTGTTGTTCTCAACATGGAGTGTTAGAAGCAAGTGAAAGCTGCTCTACAGAATACCATTGGCAGCCAATTTCCACCTTGACTGCCAATTTTTAAGTGAAAATTTTCCAAATGACAAAAAATTCTTAAATTTCAAGAAATTTTGAAATAACGTAACAGAGCTTTCCTATCTTCGTGACGTATTTGGATATCACGTGTGATTAGTTTTTAAACCTGTGAAAGTAAATTTAAAATCTTATTGGGTCATCAGGTTAGCGTTGAAGGTTACGTAAGCGGTATAATACTGCAGTAGTCAACAACTGCCAGAAAAAAAGTGCAATGGAAACAAGGAGACAAAACGTTCCTACAACCCAAATATCTAAAATTTGCAAAGTTGAAAGAAAATGGAAGTAGATAGAACAGAATAAAAATGCTATGTGAGTCATCGCCAGTTCTTCTTGCAGCATGATAACAAATTGCGTGAGATAGGGGTGTACAAGTTACTTAAAATAAAACTAAATTAAAGTTGTTGCTTAACTGAGACTGCAAGACTCGGAACTAAACAGAAGTGAAGAAGAAATCTGAAAATATTTGTTGTAAAGAAAGGAGCAAGATTCCAAATATTATTTTTAAAGTCATGACTAAACTCCTGGACAGAGTCCGTTGTCCAGAGATTGCGACTAGTTATTCTAGTGGGTCCAGATATGCGGAGAGGGGGCCATTTTCCCTCTTGTATATGAAGAAAGAGGCAGATTCGGTATCCGAAATATGGATTGTAACCTTGGTTGATAGACGTTGTCCAAACAGTCATTTAAGACTCTGTGCATGTGTAATGTCATAAGTGTTTACATTTACATTGTGTTTAGTTTTAGTGAAAATGCAGGAACTTGAACTAAATTAAATTTCTGTAAATGTCTGAATTATCATAAAGAAAATCGTTTTTGTGGAACTATATAACGTAACAACTTTATTGCACACAAAATCTAAAGTCAAGATGATGGGTTTTAAGAATATTAAACTGTGATGATTACAGTTAGTTCTGGCATTACGGAGGAATATGTCACCCCATCTTGTTGGTGACAGGAGTACCTTGTTTGATAATAAAGTCACTAAATACAAGATATAATTCTCCACCATTTTCTTGTTTCTGTTCGTTCACAGTTGTATTATTACAACCGGTACATTCGGCTACATGTTTCGGCCGTTACCCGGCCAACATGAGGCCAACAAGGAATAGTGTTAATTAAGGTACATTCATTAGCTTTTTCCAATGGGATCCCATTAGAAAAAGCTAATGATTATACTTTAATTAACACTATTCTTTGTTGGCCTGATGCTGGCCGGGTAACGGCCGAAACATGTAGCCGAATGTACCGGTTGTAATAATACAATTGTTTTATATGTTGTGTAACGACGGCATAATATAATAAATAGTGGTATGTGCTTGAGTTGGAAACACGTCTGTTACTAAACGCCGGTGAAGACAAAATTATAGAATATAAAGGCTCCACAGTGCAAAATCCCTCTTCGGAGACTAATAGTTCCTCATTTAGACCAGAAATTTCCCGCAATTTATGTTACCTGAGCGTTCGTTACGGTGTGCACAGTGGGCCTCCACTGGTCCCTGTCTTGAGCTAGGTGAATTCAGTCCACACCTCACGAGGTACGAGGTGCTACCAAAAAGTTACCGAAATTCCTCTGCCGTAGCTTTAACACTTATCGAAATTTCTATTCGCCCCACCCCCTTCGGAGTAGTTCCCTTTGGCATTGATACAGCGATTCCAGCGGGATTTCCGTGATCGGAAGCACTTCTGGAAGTCATTTCGCGTCAGCGTCTTTATCACGTTCTGCGATACGGTCTGGATCTCTATAATGCTGTAAAAACGTCGCCCCTTCAGCTTAAATTTCATCTTCGGGAATAGGAAAAAATGACAGAGAACGAGGTAAGGTGAGTAGAGAGGGTGGGGGATAACTGTCGTATTCGTAGAAGCCAAAAACTGCCGCACAACGAGCGACAGGTGAGCCGGAACGTCGTCATGATGCTGGGCTCAGGGGTTGTTGCGCCACTTCTCTGGACGATTGCGCTGGATGTTTTGACCTCAATCGCCTCAGAACTTCGAAATAGAATTTTCCATTCACCGTCTGTCCTGGTGGAACAAATTACTTATGCATGATGACTTCAGTACCAAACTATTGTCACATTTTCGGTCGTGGTTCCGGTCGAAGGTTGTCAAGAACGCTCGGCATTATCGAATGATATCCGTCAGTTCTTGAAACGCTTAAACCATTCGTAGGCTTGCGTTTGGCCTAGGCCGTTATCACCAAATTCTTCTTTAAGCATTCTGTGCGTTTCCGAAGTCGTTTTGCCGAGTTTGAAGCAGAATTTGATTCAAATCCGTTGCTCCTTCACATTAGTCATTCTAGCAGATCGGTACGATAACAAAACGGCACCAACACGACGTCACAAAAATAAACAGAAAAAACATAATCCTCCTTACAGCAGAGCGCCGCTTGGCAGAATGATTCACAAAGGGTAGAGCTCGCGATACCTAGTGGCGCACAAGTGTAATACTAGCGGTTTTCGCGCGGCATTCCAAATCCGGAAACGTTTGGGTAGCACCTCGTACATCTTACTAGTATGCTGCCGTGTGTACCTGGTTCTTCACATCTGTCCTCTTCCTTCGGAATTTCTCACCAAAGCCTTTACGCATTCCTCCTCAGTCCTATTCGTGCCACGTGTCTTACCCACACTCGGATCGAATAATACAATCCAATAATATCTGGCGAGTAACAAAACCAGACTAGAAATGTGAAAGTACTATATATTTGATACAGGAAAGCGGAAAGGCCAGTGTATCAAATGTGTGCTGATCAAAGGTGTTAATTTGATAGCAGTAAACAAATTTGCAGCAGTAAGCTGTGTGGTAATGTGTTCGGGAATTTTTAAAAATATAAAGGCTAATGTGCAAGGTACTCATTAGAATAGCATAGAGAGTCATGTGTTGTCTTGTGTGCTTCAAATATAAGGAGTAAAATGATAGGACTGAAACAAAAGTAACGTATAACAAAACATACTCCTTTGATAACCTCGAAAATGCAAAAAGTGAGAATGAATTTGTCATGTTTTTAAGAGAACCTTAAAGGAATATATGCTATTTGGCAAAGGTAACCTATACATGTACTTTCTGTAAGGGTGGTGATAGTATCCGTGGCCAGTAATATCCATAATAATAATAATAATAATAATAAATTAATATTGTAATGAAAACAAGAATATTCTACAGCGCCAATATCAAACGCACCTTTGGCCACGAGTCTGAAATGCTTCTGTCGGCTTTATACTCTCACAGCTTTATCAGTATTCCATTGCTTCTTCGGTTTACCAATCAGACGTTCTCCAAAGCACTTTCCATTGTACTTATGTGTTTATTTTCTGCAGCTCTAAACTTAGACGAATCCAAAGTCCATATTAGTTAGATTTATTTGGTTCTGTTAAGTTACTTCAGAACGTTTTGTCTGAATTAGACGACGAGTCGGACATGAGTCGGGAATGTCCGAGTGCGATCTGTCCACAGAGCGCCCAAGAACATTAGGACCAGAGAAATGTGGCGTTCTTTCTCGTTCTATGAAAGCAGATATGTGTCATTTCTAAATTGCAGGTCACTGACACAATTTCAGTAAAAAGTAAATTCTCTCTCTTTTTTTAGAGTTTGACACTTTTGTGCTGCTATAAACATGAAACTCATGTAAATAACATTAAAAATTAAGTTTACTGTCACTGTTATCATTACAATGACTTGTAGTATATTTTTATCTGTTTCTTACGAAAATGATCGCTGTATATTCCAAGACTAGCGTTAAATACCCAAATAACTGTGTGCACAAAATGTATACATTTTGGTTTTGAAGGAAGTGTGTATATGCAGCTACCACTCTGGTTTATGGGTTGCAAGGAGAATATATTGTGTATTCTACCCTCACTTTTGTCATGCAAAATAAAAGGGGGGGGGGGAGATTTATTCCGTTGAAGAGAACTAAACACTGTTTATATAGTGTACATGGGAGTACAAATTTTCCAGAAATCTAGAGGCCCCTTCAAAATTCTAGGCTCTGTAATGCTGATATGAAGCCAGTCCCACACTGATATCCCACAAATATTAGGCACCACTCTAAAGAATTTATACGCCTCGGCGTCCTGGCGCCTGGGGACTGTGTGTCCTGTATGTGTGTGTTTAGCTATTTGCTAAGAATGGGATACCTTGTTGACTCATTAAGTGGAAGCCTGTTTACTTATTTCCCATTTAACGAAGCAATCATTAGCTCAAACTATGCAGCATCGCCCATTGTTATTCTCAGACAGTTAAAGCTGATGACGAAATCATATTTTGAAACTTCTTATTCTTGGTATTGAAAATTAAACAGTTGACGCTAGGGAAATTCAATCCTTGATACAGCATCAGTAAAAGTTACAAAGCAGTACGCACAAATGAAAACAAGAATATGAACACCAGGGCTGTCCGCTGTAACGGAGTGCTCAGGTGGCGACACGTCTTTAGCTAATAGAAGTTAAAATCTGTTGTGAACTTAAATTACCGTTCCAGTACCCACTAAGCTGGCATTGAATGTCAGCCGGAATGTGTAAAGAACAGAGAAATAAACTGTAGGAAATACAGTAAGGTAATTGTTTTTGTGGCTTTCCACCTAAAAGTAATTCCTTATAAAACGTTTTTCCCTTCCTGTTAGTTTCAAAGTAATCTTCACGCCACGCTTTCGACCCGAGTCTGATGACGTAAAGGAGAGCACATTTGAGACGTTCTAGGCAGTTGCTGGAGTCTCCAGCATTTGTTGTCGTCTTTCACACTTACTGACGATAACTCGAGTGGAAGGCAGCTGGAATAATTTCTCATGAGACGGGAACGGACTGTAAGTCACAGACTTTTTTGCTCACATCCGTTCCAAAGAGAGTATCTCGGATATAGCACATACAGTAAAAACTGATCTTTTAGTTTCTCTGTCTAAAGTTACATTTTTTTAGAACAGTAGAATTCTGAAATTGTGTGTCTTCTTAAGATTTATTTTTGCGTTATAAAAGGACTGAAAGTTGGGACTAATCTTGTAAGGAGCAGCATATAATGGAAACACTGAGATCTGGAGCTGGTAGTTTAAATAGCGCGCAGTATTGTGTGCGAAACGGATTGAATTTTAAGGATCGTTTCCTGAGATTGGACATTCGCTCGGCTGGTCACGGAGTTTTAAACTTTGAATGGGTTCGAACTTGTAGGATCGTGAGTACTAAATACTGTTACTGGATTCTATTTCTAGTCCATTTTTTCCCGAACGTCTTTGCTCGCAGACAATTTTTACAGCGAAAAATAACCACGGATCCTCAAATCTTTGGTCACGCAGTGTCCGGATGATAGGTACCCACAATTACTAATTTATGTCCCAGAAATTATTTTAGGTAGGTAGCTACAAATACATATTAGTAGAATGCGTAACAATGTATTTCATAATTTGACATTAATTAAAGTGACAGTATATCCATTTACGTCCCATTCATCGGGAGATTAGCAACTTCATGAGAGACCATTACACACGAAAAATCTTCTGAATTTTTCACTTCTAATTTTAATTTTTAACTTTCTTCTTCTCATTTTTCTTCTGGCATTAAAGTCATTGGTGGACCTCAGCCTCTTGAATTTTTAACTTTAATCAAAACTTTTTTTCGATGTTTCCAAATTTGGCCCTCAAAAAAGCAAAACAAAATTACTCAACTCTACTCTCTTGCATGTCATATATATATATATATATATATATATATCAACGCAAGGAGCTGACACCTCAGTTTCCATTCAAACTGTGTATTTAATCCTCTTACCAACACCTTGACGACCATTTGGGCCGAAACATGTTGTTGAGCTGAAAACCGAAAGTCCTGTGATTCATGTTACCTGAACCACAACAGCGATGAGACTTATTAAAATTAAGAAACGAAACTGATTGTTGCTCGCTTCGTGGGTCCAGGGTGTTTCTTAATTATATATTCTGACGATCATAAGAAATAAACACATCCAAAATTAATGAAGTTCCTCGATTGTTTTCAATACAACATTATTCCTTCATTTCATAAAAATAAACTTCAAAGTAAGCATTACAGAACTGTATCCATGGATCCCCTGTGAACCTGTCTCTGATCCGCGGCACACTTTGGGGACCGCTGATCTAGCCTGTACGTTCTGAAACTTCGCTTGAACATAACCTCTCGGACGGCGCCTTCCCTTCAGATTCACAGACAAAAATTCATTGAGTTCTTCCTACACGTGCAGACCCGGATTTAGGGGAGATCGAGCAGTGTGGCTGCACAGGAAGCCAGAATAGGGGGAGGGGAGGAGCTGATAACTAGCAAAACGTATAGTTTTATTAAGAATTTTGCCACGAACTTAATTTGTTTAACAAGCGACTTCTTTCCCCGTATGTTGCGCTCTTGCAATTGAACGTTCGTGCGTCTTTCTACAAGGTTTTAAGGCCCTTTGGTCCAGCGCATATCTTTTTCGTGTTGCTCCTGGCAGAACGGAGTGTTCAGAAGGACTGTTTGGCCAGAAAAGCCATGAATGGAAAGGTATCGTTCTGTTTCTACTGACATGCGTGTGTGTCAATACAGGGATTTTTCAGAGCACTAAGAGCAGTAGCTCGTAAAGCCAGGCACAGGCATCACACACTTATCGCATCGTGACTACTGTTTTGGCGTAATTAGTCTGGCTAAACTGTATCATGTTCTCAACACAACGTGGAGCCCAGGTCCTTAGCTCTTTGAGATGCAAGTAGATGCACTGCGCCCACTGGCAATCTGCAAACTATCACAGACAAACTTTCTGATTAGAAGTGAGTTCTGTAAAGACATTATGAATGAAGACAATCCAGTGACATTGGCAGAGAACACGAGAAGCTACCGATAGGCAAGTGATAAGTTCACGTGTAAATGTTAGAGTATCATTCTGGTTACAGCAATATAGCGTAGGCGTGGGTGAATTGGTTACAGTGTTGTAGTGCATTGCACTTCTGGCAAACCGTTCGACTGTATTGGTCCACAAGCCTCCGCTATCATCCTGAATGTTCTACATGCTGTGGGGTGTGCCTGGCACTTCGGGCTGCAGTTTGGCAAGCCGTCGCTGCACATCATTCATTGCGATACGTTAGCTCGATATTTACCCAAAATGTATTTATATTAGGCAAGAATTTTTTGTACAGTATGACACAGCTAGTTACGTAATTAAATTATGATTTTGTGATCCTGAAACAGGCACTTTTTACGCTTATGTATACGTAATGTACATACACACTATACATAACGGAGAGTTAATATATTTATATAAATTTGTGTAAACTTATGCACCGACAATGGAAGCCAGTGCGCCGACTACGATCATGGTCTGCGCTTGTCTGTATTCTGGTTTTTTTTAAATCCAAAATGTTCACTTATGGGTCAAAGGGATTTTTGTGATTTTTACTGGACGATGTAAATTTTACAGTACTTACCCCTTCTTTTACTCATTTCTTCTTCTATTTTCTGCTGTTAGAAAAACGTGTGTCTGCACTAGTCAAGCATTTTTGCCACACGTTGCTGGTACAGCACGTTCGAAAATATTCTGACAAACGCTTGCAAAATACTGTTTCATTATACACTGGATAGTATGGAATAACAACTGTTAGTACGGTGTGTTCATTGGAAGTTATGAGCGTATGTAGTTATTTATAACCATGGGTCATAATGTACTGCATCAGCACACCCAAATTTTGAAACTGAAGTTACGCCGCAGATGCGCAAAGAAACATCTATTGATTTACCTCTGATATAGTAGTTAAGATAGCCCGATATCGACAGCCAATGAAGTAGCTAGTCATGCGGTGAATGTCCGCTTCTTACATGAGTGCATCAGAGACGATGGAATGAACGGTTTTATTGTGCGTTCCGTGGGAATGCGAGCGCGCCTAAAATGAGATGATAAATGAAGTATAAAATCCTGAAAAATACGGGAGACGTAAATTCCAAGTTTCAGTACCAATTTTTATGTTACAAAAAGTTTTAATTTTTGAACGTCACACATTTGAGCCTCTTACTTACTTACTTACTTACTTACTTATTTAATTGCTAATTACTTACTCACTCCATGGAGCAGAGTCCTTCTTGAGAAGCTAACCGGCCCTCAGCTGGTCAAATTCCCCACATTTTATGGAACCCGAAATTTTATTGCCGCATTCACAAGTGTCCGCCACCCGTCCCTGTCCTGAGCCAGCTCGATCCAGTCCATGCCCCCACATCCCACTTCCTGAAGATCTCACTTAATATTATCCTCCCATCTAGACCTGGGTTTGCCAAGTGGCCTCTTTCCTTCAGGTTTTCCTAACAAATCCCCATGTATACCTGTTCTCTCCCAATACGTGCTACAGGCCCCGCACATCTCATTCTTCTCGATATGATCACCCGAACAACATTTGGTGAGGAGTACAGATCATTAAACTCCCCATTATGTAGTTTTTCCACTCCCCTGTAACCTCATCCCTCTTATGTCCAAATATTCTCCTCAACACTCTATTCTCAAACACCCTCAGCCTACGTTCTACCTTCTACACGTACATTTAAAAGTCCATTCATATGTATTTATTTTCCGCAACCCACATTCTTAGTCTGTATGTGGCATATAGGAAGACAAGAGGATGAGTCAGTTTTATTGATCTTGGGTTCGAATTCCAGAGCGGACATGGAACAACAGACGTTCTCTAAAGTGAAATTGTGAACGTTCGGTGTGATTGATTGTTCGGGTTTACAGGGTGAATGTTGCGGATTCCGGAAGCAATGGGTCTTCACCCTCTACACCCTATCTCCATCACACTTCACTTCTTTCTCTGTAGTCTTTAGGTACACAATCTTTCAACCCCACCTCATGTCTTCCTTTTCCTACAGTTCGTTACTTTTTGTTATGGGTCGGAAGGACACATTGATGGATTTTCAATGATTTCTCTCCTCTGCCAATTGTTACTGCCGATGAGACACGGAGGAGGGATGATGGGAGGCCCGATAACTGCTTTATAAATCAGCTGTCTGTTGACACTTGCTCAGTGGAAATATTTTCTGTGCAGATTCAGAAATATAATAACAAACAAAGCTATTGTTACACATATTAAGGCCTAATGTGTAGTATAAGTGGTAATGGCCATTCTTTTGTTCCAAATTGTTAAAATGATTGTGGTGTTTGTGACCCAAGTGTGAAGCTAGTTGTCTTATAATTAAAACACTATTACATTTTAAACTACGCTATGATTGTGCAGTTATTGTACTGATTAAAGTTAGTTTACAATATAAAATTAATCATTTCAAAGCAAAGCTTTAGGGTGGCTGAGAAAAGAGTGCTGAAAAATTATTGGGCTCCAAGGAACAGGACGTAGCTTGAGGCAGTGCAGAATGTCGTATTTTTACTCTTTATCTTATGTTGTTTTGATGGTGTGAGGGTGGAAAGAGAAGGGCGAGACATATAGAAAGAATGCTGTAGGGAGAAAGGATTCAAGATTACCTCGAAGATCTGAAGTGGAAATACATGTAGTTGAGAGAGAACATTAAAATAAAATACACGTTGAAGGAAGATAATAGGCATCATATATCTGACTAATACGGCTAATTGTAGGAAGGTTGGCGGTCTTGTGTCGGGACCAGTAAAATAAGGATAAGTTTGTGATTAGCTGAGAGAAAGTGCGATTCTGCAAGCAAATTGTGAGATGTCCTAATTCTACGATGTGTTCAAATTCCAGAATGTTGCAAAATTCCGGGAAATGTCGAAATTCCGGAATATGCCCAAATTCTGATTTATGTCAAAATGCTCCGTCACCGGTTATTAGCACTTCATTTTAAACAAATCGTGTAATCTAACCAATTATATCGCTTAGTATTAATAACCTTTGCAATTTAAGTAACGTTGTTAAACATGTTAATAAGATATGAAAGTTTAAAATGGTTTTGTAGAAAATAAGGGGAATATTATGCACTTCGCTTGAATATACACTTTACAAATTTTTATGGCTTTTCACCTTAACCTATTGTCAAAGTTGGCCATTAATTGCCGATACAAATCTATGTAGAAAACTAATTACGACGTATGGTCCCTGAATATTCACCACATTGAAGGAACCTATATATATATATATATATATATATATATATATATATAAATCATGACTGTATTTTCCGCACCAATTCAAATAATAAACCATTTGTAGGAAAACAATATAATTTAAATTTCATATAATGTAAAATATTTCATGTGGTCCGCACACACAATATAAGAGAAATGCGTTCATTAGTTAAGAAAATAAAACAGACATACAAAAGGATGAACTAGACCTTATAATCACGCACTAGTTTTGAGTTTTGTGCAAAACCACACACACACACACACATACAGATTAATCTATTATACACGTACGCTTCCTCTTTAGTTTACAATTTTTATCTAAACTTAAGGCCAGTAAACACAACGGAACAGTTTCTTTTCCATTACGCCACTCTTCTTCTGAGTTTATGATTTAATAATGTTTTGATATTACAGTGTTAGGAAGTTAAATGAACATTGGTCGTGTGAGACATGGCCCTGCGGGAGAACATAAATGCCACCGGAGGAAAACAGCATTGTCACTTTGCCATACAGAGCTCATCCTTGTTCGTTGTAAATTGCTTCTACGATTCTGCGTGGTAGGAACTTTGTTGTTAATACTTAATAAATTACACTGACATTTACAGAAGTATCAATACTTTTTTCCGTCCAACATGATGTTTTTTACTTAGGAAATTTTCTGTGGTGCGTTGTATTTTACTTATTATTGTTTAAGAATTTCTTTTTTAAAATCTTGTTTAGGGAAGTCGAAGAGTGACTTCTGTCCGTAAAGTGTGAGCACGTACAGTATGTCCGAAATCACTAAATAATTTTCTTAAAACTTTAAAACTAGCACAATTTGTAGTTACTGACTTTATAATTATTGCTTTGTACAGTTAAAGAAATCAATAATGCTTGGTGTGGTCAAATGAGGGATTACAAATTTTGCAACTTTTGACGCTATGAACTCAACACTACGTTAACCCTTTGACGCCTAACGACTACTATAGTGGTCGTATCGCACCGCTAACCTCTAAACGTTTCATTTTATATATTTATTCAACACATATATGTACTGAATATTTTAAACACGGTATACACTCTCCGTTTCTTCCTCTTCAAAATGCAGTTTGTTTCATAATTCTAACGTATTTGGTTCCTAGATTATTCACATTTTGTATACAGGGTGTGCTAAATTTAAAAAAATAATTCCGGCGCCAAAAGTTTAAGTAGCTGACTTTCCTATAACAAAACATTTTGATATATATATATATATATATATAACCTGTGATACATGAAGTACCTTATGTTTCGAATAAAACTTTATTGTTTGTCACAAATATATCATTATAAATTGCGAAGTACTGGGTGCTATATGGACTGGCACCAGGTATTTGTTGTAAACAGGTTCTGTAAAATTAGTCAGTATCCGAAGTCAGATAGCTGTTTTTTTTTAATTACTGGGTTTTAATGACGTTTACAGCAATACACTTCTCTTTCTGTCTCTTATATTTTCTCTGTGTGGCATTTCCGCCTAAGTATTACGTACGCAGAAATTTTACTATAGAGCTTAATTTTGTGATTTAGGCTCATCGAGCCATCTTCTTAAACTCGAGCTTCTAATTGTCAGGCAGCCACTTCCTGTTCCCAAAACTAACATTCACAAATGCAGATGGTACAAGGAAGGCAGGACGACCACGCATAAGATGCATGGGTAGCACTGAAGAAGACCTAAGAGCCTCAGCCATTAGAGTTTTCGTCTTCCAAATTCCGGATATAAACCACGTTGCCACACTTTTCGAATTTATATGGTAGTATATTTGTTATCCTATCTGCCGTATGCATATTTTATTCAGAATGCAAGAAGTGGTGAAACGTTAGCCCTTGTACGCGCTAAGGCACACTCATTTTGAATATCGCTGATGACATTTCATATTGCCTTTCCATTTCTCTGCTGGTAGTTACGCCAAATGAATCCGAATCCAATACTGTCCAGCGTCTCTTTTTTATTTCTGGCCTAACTTTCGGATTGTCTATTCACTACTTGCAATTCGTGTGGGATCCTACTTTATCGTAACTCAGCCAGGGTAATGGAAAAATCTGGTCCAAAATCGACAAAAACATAATTCTCCTATAATTACCGAAATCTTCCATTTACCTTTACCTTCACAACTTGGGCAAACGAGAGCCAACTTCCGATTTTTCTTAAATTCTCTTCACTGTCTAATTGAATTAAACAATTCTCAAAAACGCTTAATTACTTCCTCATTTGCACAAAATATCTTTCATATCGGGGCTGGTAGGTCATCAGACTCAGTGGAAATGTTAGTCTTCACATTTATCGATTTTCCTGGGTTATCTCTTTCTTAAAGTTTCTGTGTAATTCATCAATACACGGTGGTCCCATATTTGATATTCTCATATTGTCCCCTTCCCCCCCCCCCATGTCCCTGTCCAACAGTCCGTGAAAGAAGCTTACCAGGACTTTTGTCTCGTGTTGTTCTAACGTATCTCGTTTCCTTTACTGTGTTTTTAATGAATTCCGAAAGTTTTCTGACATCATTTTGCCTTACTGGTGGATTTGTCCTCTCGGCTTCTGTATTCTGCTAACCCCTCTTCTAGCTTCCAACCAGCTTTTTATATTTCTCCCTACTATGCCAGTAATTCCTTCTGCTTATTTCATCATTCCTTGTTCTGAATGTTCATAAGGCCTCCCTGTTTAGAGGTTTTGTGTCTTGCATTCCTCATCGAACCGATGAGGAACAATTCCGCTTCTTTTCCTTGTATTTTTGATTCTGACTGCTTTTCTCGTCATTAAAAATTTTGAAATATCTGTCGCGTTTCTGACCTTGTGGCTCTATTCCTCTTTCACACAATCATTCCATTTATATCTAATTATCTCCTTGGTGTGACTGTTTAATCTGACATCCCCTCTAACTCCTGGTTAGCAGTACGTTTTAGTATGAGCATTAAAGCCATGCGACGTTTAATGATGTCAGTCCCAAACTTAAGTTCACACATCTCGTTGTGAATTCGTGTACAAAGGAAATAACGTACAGCTCGTCGTTCACAACCCAGTCTTTGTAACTACATTTCAATTTGTACTAAATGTTTCGGCTATATTTTCGGCCGTCACCGGGTACTACATTTAAAATATCGTGAGGAGTAATACTGTTGTGCAATGAACATGTGAAATTTACAATGTAATATCTTTATATTTACGGGTGCTCACATTAAAAGGAAGAGTTCCCTTCAATTCGTGTTGTAAATTGCTCAAATTATGTACAACTTAATTATAAAGATTGAATTGTGAACGATGCACCGTGCATTGTTTATTTTTATTACTTCAGTTCCAGCTTTAAGGCTTGTAGCATATTGTAACTGTCGGCGTCAACGTATAATCAGTAACACTTCCCTTGATTGAGTTACTAAGTTAAGCTCACGCTTCCTTTCTTGTCCACAATTTCCAATTAATATAACCACCCCGCTCCTTTTACAAAATACCTCCGGCTTCTTCCTTCTGCCGTCACACACTAAATACTTGATGGCTCGTTTACCAGACCAGTTACCGTGGCTCTGTCCATCGCGGCCCACATGTGTTGGAGGTAAATTCGCTGTGATCCTGCCGTACAGTTAGTATCACCCATTAGATAATTTGATTGGATGTTATGATCTTTAGCAGTATTCTTGAGGTCTAATCTTAACGAAAAGTAAAGGAAAAATAATATTTCTATAACTGAAGCTAACGTTTATTAGTACAACGTTTGGTGCAGCACTGCAGCGGTTTAGACGAGATGATGACTTTGTCAGTTTTATTTTTCGGGCATTCAGAATGCTTGAAATTCTGTTTTTGGAACTGTCTTGCGCAGCTCCGCGTGTCTCTACCCGCCCGTCTGTCCGTATGTGCGCCGATTCAGTATTGTAGAATTTTTTGAAACCGTTAACAGTATTTTACTGTTTTGTCATGAATACTTAGGAATGATTTTGTGTATTTTATACTGAACTAACTATAATATTAATGTACATACTCTTGTCATATTTTCAAATGCAGTACTTCCAGTTGTACCAACCTGCACGCCTTGACAGATCGAAACATGTAGCAGATGTAGTAGAGACAGCTGGCTAATCCAAACGACTGTCTAAATAGTGTGTTATTTAAATTTTCAACATTATGTCGCACGTACACGGTAGGTATGTAACACTGTAAGATATCATATTCTTTGTTGAACACTACCAGTATGTCTTGCAAGTGAGCAACACTGGCGCCAGTGAACATTGGCAATCAGGTAAAGTATATTGTTAAATATGAAACACTTTTAGCCAGATGAAATTTATTTTAAAGTGACTGGTATCCATATTGCTTAAGGAAAGTGATTAGCGTATATAGGAGTATGTATGTATGTATGTATGTATGTATGTATGTATGTATGTATGTATGTATGTATGTATGTATGTATGTATGTATGTATGTATGTATGTATGTATGTATGTATGTATGTATGTATGTATG
>Ga0123355_10008255_pt1 | contig 15730 bp, 13 predicted proteins | sample TergutEmb28metaG_3_FD_89872 | JGI IMG/M metagenome (GOLD analysis project Ga0123355, IMG submission 89872) | Embiratermes neotenicus P1 segment gut microbial communities from Petit-Saut dam, French Guiana - Emb289 P1 | ecosystem: Host-associated > Arthropoda: Insects > Digestive system > Gut ... | reverse complement strand
GGCGGAGGGGGGGGGGGGCCAGTGCTTTTCCTCCTTCCCCGGAACATGGGGAGGGGAGGATTACCCCCCCGGGTGGGCACGCCCGGGCGGGAAGGGAATAAAGGGATGGCGCCCCCCCCCCCCTGCTGATTTAAATGGACTCATCCGTTTCGCCGAAAAACGAAATCTGTTTTTTTCTGTGCGTGTGCCATCACATTTCAAACGCAGTCCAACAACCCAACATTCAAGTTCCTGCTTGGAGTCTGCTATGTGTTCTTCGGTGCTAAGTGCTTCTACCTAATGCTGCGGGTGTTCGCTGTCTGATAAGCCGTGTTTGCTGAAGATTTAATGTCTCCTGGGTTTGTGACGCTGTGTCGTTGGGCTAGTGGTGGTGCGTTGCGAAAGATTGTGATGACTTCTTCGTCATGGTACCTTGAAGATGAAGATATTACAACCCTTCATGAAGGTGAAGTCATTACGATAGTCGAAACGTCGGGATCTGTTCATCCAACGACGAGGCGTCTCACACCAGAAGACTCAAAACCCACCGGGTTTAACATTCAACAATTCTACATTCTGACCACAGTTTATTTACGTGTTTTATGTGGATCCCAGAACAAACAGCGATTATTTCCCTATACAACATTAACTGACTGGTTTTTATAACCGAGACGGAGTGTGTTTACTGCGCGGTAGGAGCTGGATCTTTATATACTGCCAGGTTTAACATTCAGCAATTCCACGTTCTGCCCACACAGTGTATTTATGTGTTTTCCGTTGATCTGAGAACAAACAGCGATTATTTCCCCATACAACATTAACTGACTGGTTTTTATAACCGAGACGGAGTGTGTTTACTGTGCGGTGCGAGCTGAATGTGTATAATTCAGTTCCGTCTCCTTAAGGTTGCTGCCTTTGGTTGTGTTTGTGTACCCTCACCATTCTGCCCATTTTAACGTATTGATGGCCCTCCCCCGCAGTTCGATTTGTCTGATTACCACCAGTCTCTGTATTTGTGACGTCACACTCCGGTCATGTATTCGCTAATTATCTTCATTGTTTCATGTCGTAATGAACTGCACCTGAATTTTAGTCTCATTACATGCTCTGGCCATTGTAGTTACATGTTTTAAGAACTGCGTAATTCCACGTATTTGATAGGAGGAGGTAATGCTAATTTTAAGCTCATGAGGTAATGCTAATTTTAAGCTCATGGTTCCGTGCATCGTAATTCAGTTTGAATAAAAATCCAACCAGACGCAACAGTATGCAGATATTTATTTACTGCCAAGCTGCTCTACATGTTTCGGGTGTCAAAGCATCTATCATCAGGAGTACTAAAAACTGTAGCCGCAGCCTCCGGTACAGGTCATAATACTGGTGCAGCTTCTTCCTCCCAACGTGGCCCGTTCGGGCCACGTTGGAGGGAAGTAGCTGTGTACCGATATTATGACCTGTACCGGAGGCTGCGGTTACAGTTTTTAGTACTCCTGATGATGGGTGCTGTGACACCCGAAACATGTAGAGTAGCTTGGCAGTAAATAAATATCTGCATACTGTTGCGTCTGGCTGGATTTTTATACAAATCGAGGTAATGTCAGTTGCTGTTTCCCCCAAAATTGAAATAGCTACAGCAAAACGTAAATTAGAATAACATTAATCGTTGTTATAACTTGGGGGATTTTACTGTCAGTTGGTAACACTACTCGTTTATTCGCCGGCGTTTCAGAAATTAGTGTGCCAGTTAGCATAGTTCCCAGGTATAAAGTGTTATTAGGAATGTTACTGTAATTGTTACTGTTACTACTACCAAGGGCAAATTTCGGGGGGGGATTCCGAGGTACTGCCTCCCCAAAATCTAAATTAAAAAAAAACACAGATCTTGTACCGAAATCTTCTGATGACCAGTACATTAGAATTTACGTATGCAAATGCAGTTGGAGAGAGTGTTACGTTGCGTTGCGTTAAGTTATATTGACGACCTGACTTTTACAATATTTTTTTAATCAAACGTAAGTTACACGGAGCCTTAGGGTCCCCCCCCCCACCCCAGTGAACAATTCTGTGTGCTCTTCTGATTGTTGCTGCTGGTTCACTTCGTGTCCCCCCTGTACCTCCCGACGCCCGTGTTAGCGAACTCTCTCTCGACAGAAAACTGTCGCTCTGTACCGGCTGGTGCTGTGAGCTCCATAGGCAAGCCTGGCCTTCATTTGCGATAATTGCCGAATCTACAACTATTGTGTGACGTCAAAAAGTGAACTGTTGTGGTATGAACAATACTGACGGTGTTACGTGAGCACTTTTACCTTACCATACTTAAGATCGCTAACGTGACTGATTCCAAGCTCTCAAGGGCGGCCGGTTGCTGCTGTGTTGCCTGCAGTGGTCTGGTTGGCGGCAGCGGGGATGGAGGAGAGAAGTTGAGTCTTTATGTGAAGTTGGTGCTGTGGAAGGGTGTCTTTCCTTTTACAGTGGCCGCGTTCAGCTGGTGGTGTATTTGTGATGCCACACACCATCTTGTGTCATGGACAGTACACTGGGCGCCGCTGGCAGGCGCCAAGGTTGGCCCAAACAGTATAATGAAGTGTATTCTTGTTACAGCATATTTGTGCCAAGATGCTTCGTATAATATGAATAATGTCTCAGATCCACCGTGCGTTACGCATTTCCCGTGCGTTCTGTCCACAGAGTACATAACGTGAGCGCATAACGGAGAGACCGTTTATGCCTGTTTTCATGTTTCGTCTCTTATATGGATGGTCGGGTTTGAGTTAATTAGTTTAGACGTCTTTGTTAAATGTTGTCGGCGGTGTTTTGAGGTGCGTCATCCCCGTTGTGTTGGCTCAATAACAAAGAATTTTTGTGTATTGCACATACAGTCGAACACAACTATATTTCACCTAATAGTACAGTAGGTATAGAACTACATGTTTCGGCCTTATAGGTTGGCCATCTTCAGGTTGTGATTTAACTTACAGAGCAGCTATACAAGATGTGTGGAGTGTTCTTTGAGGGTATTGGGGGTTGGGTGGGGGGAACGAGATGTCGTTCCCCCCATCCAACCTCCAATACCCTCAAAGAACACCCCACACATCTTGTATAGCTGCTCTATAAGTTAAATCACAACCTGAAGATGGCCCACATATAGAGCCGAAACATGTAGTTGTATAACTACTGTACTACTAGGTGAAATATAGTTGTGTTCGACTGCAAGTGTAATACACAAAAAATTCTTTGTTAAATGATGTCGGTGGTGTATTGTGTTTCGTATTTGCCACGTATATCTGCATGCAGCTGGAATCGAATTCTCGACCTTTGTTAGAAAAGACTCATCGCGTATAAGGAATTATACGAAGGATGTTCAATAATGAAGGTTTACGAAGTCTTGAACATTAAAGAGAAGTCGATATAACGCTAAATGCACTTCATTTATTCCAATGAATTACGCTTATTTTTAAACAACCCCCCCCCGTGCACGTCGATGCAATTCCGCAGTCTTTGCACATCCCACAATGATGGTAAAAGATTAAAAAAAACAAAGTTCACCTTAGAACAGGCCACGAAGGCCCAGAGGGGAAGTAGAGGTATAGCTGTACTCTTTCTTTAGCCTCGGCGCTAGATGATGGGTAGGTGGCCAACGCCACGCCCCGACCACTTTGCCCCCGGGAAAGAGACCCAGTACCCATTGTATACGAGGCTGGGTGGGCCCCAGGGTCGGGCTGGACGGGTGCGGAAAATCTCGCCCCCCCCCCTTCCGGGATTCGATCCCCGGACCATCCAGCCCGTGTCGAGTCGCTATACCGACTGAGCTATCCCGGCCCACACCATAACAACGAGCAAGTGAAAATTGTTCGTGAATGGTTGCGATTGCGAGAACTCCCCGAGTGCTACGGCGAAGGAATATTTAAACACGGGCCACGATGGCGGCTTGAAGCTGTTCTGTGATACGGCGCAAGTCGTTCATTTGATGAAGCTGTACTGTACCATGCTGATGTGATGTTGCATTTGATCCTCAGTCTGTGAAGACAGCGGGATGTGTGTCATATTAATCAGCGCCATACCATATGAACAAGCTTATTTCCCCGCATGCAGTGAGGTCGAGGCGAGTATCAAAGAACGTGTCTATAAATACAAACGATCATTTTGGAGCACATTTACACATTTTTTGAGTGCATTTTTGTTTCTTCGACGCCTCTGGATGCGATATAACCCCCACTTAACATAAGGCTCAAGACATGTGGTTGGTCTCGAATCGGCATCTATTTCGTGACGTTTGCAGTAGTCAGTGAAGCAGAGCGCCTATCCAGTTCAACATGCATATTGAGGTTTGTGTCAACCAATCCAGTTAATGCTCAGAACCGACTGGAGCTGCATGCTGCAAACATTATAAAAGTTTATCAGGGCAGTAAGTTTTGCCACATACTGCACCAAATGTGATTTTTAACTGTAGTAATTTACTAACACGTGTATGATACAAATGTAAAGCCGCCTTGTTATGCGTGGATTATTTCCCTGATGATGGCTGAGGGCAGGCCGAAGGATGTGTGAAACGACGGAAAGAATTAAGGAAGGTTTAGCGTGATCGTAAGAGTATAGAGAGACGGTGTTCTGCAAGTGAATATGGAATAATATGCGTATCACAGTCATTGATCATATTCGAATTCTGACCGACAACGTGCCGTCCTTTGTGTGTCGTGGTTATCGTCAGTCGCTGGAAACAATGTAACTCTGTAACATGACAATGTCATAACGCAGCGCCTTGACACAGTGTCGTAACTCTGTGCAATGACATTGTAACGCTGTGCCTTGCACAATGTCGTAGCTCTGTGCCGTGGCACATTGTCGTAACGCTGCGCTTGGACAGAATGTCGTAACTCTGTGCCATGACAATGTAACGCTGCGCCTTGCACAATGTCGCAACTCTGTGCCATGACACAATGTAGTAACTCTGTGCCGTGGCACAATGTCGTAACGCTGCGCCTTGACACAATGTCGTAAATCTGTGCCATGACAATGTAGTAACTGTGCCGTGGCACAATGTGACGCTATGCCATGACACAATGTCGCAACCCTGTGCCATGGCACAATGTCGTAACCCTGTGCCATAACACAGCGTCGTAACGTTATGCCATGACAGTGCTATAACACTGTGCCATGGCACGATCCTTAGCGTGCACTGCACCGTACATAACCTCAACTACTATCGACACAGCCACACACCGAACTTTAATTCGCACTGTGGGTACGATCAGATAAGGTTCGCTGAAGGTAAGCTCACGGTCATGGCTTTATGTGCAGTATTGATACTGGACGATCTGACGGCACTCCGGTGCAGTTTGCTTTGCTGTAAACAAGTACTGAAGATTACCAATACAGATGTGGCAGTTATCGTGCTACCTATGGGTCATTACATTATTTCGAAGAATGCCTGCGCTTACTGCAGTGCCCCGTGATGTGGGCCCGACCGTTGGTACACAAACAGATTCAGCTAGATAAAAGCAAGGAATATTTTCCTTGACCGTCAGCGTACCGTCAGCGTGCCAATGCGTGAATGAGCCTAATCGTGCGGTTGCACTAGAGTAATAGCGTTAATGTAAGGTACTTTGTTTGGCCACCGGTGGGGGTGCAGAAGAGAGAGGGGGAAAATGAACTTACTGAGAGCAGGATCAGGACGGAACTGCAGTTCCGTCCTGATCCTGCTCGCAAGCTGTATGACATATACCATTGCTGTGTGTGAAGTGAAAAAATCCTGATGATGGACAGAGGAACTGTCCGAAACATGTAGAGTTTTATTCCAAAAATAAATTTGAGAAATTAGTGCATCTAGTTGGTTTTATTATAAGAATTTATGTCGTTTTATACCGTGCATTGTGATACAACTGTTGCAGTTAAAACCAACTAATACACTCCCTATGTTATTTAATTTTACCGAAGCTCTTTAAATATAACACACGTTGATGATCCACCATATCACCATATATATTTGGACGTAACATTGTGCCATAATGCTTGTGTGCTGAAACTGACTTCCTGATCATGGACCTTCATGGCTCGAAACATGTAGCAGACGTTTTGTAAAACTGAATTGTAACAAGGCTGCATTTGGTTGTTTTGAATTGTGATATTTCTTTCCATAAGTTGACCACCTGTACATGTTGGGCGGCTTTGAATGGAGCCGACGGTGGCAACCATTGACAGGTAATACTGCATCTTGTCCAGCAGAGCAGCTTGGCGCGTGATAATGTTAACGATATTGATAATGGATGACAATATTTTAAGGCAAAGATTGGTTAAATCCATGATAAAGATAACCTGTACAGATTTTTAGCACTGCAGGTTATGTTGTTAATGTCAGGCGGCCCAAAAGTCGCGTGTTGTAATACTGTGTGTGACGTCATAGACCGGCTGTTTGACAGCTCCATTGAGGTGCCATACTGTGAAAGGTCCCTAGAGCAGTGCCAGTGTGTTTTCCGAACGTCACTACGGATCACAGATTCCCGCCAACGCACGCAGCTAATACACACTCGAAGCGAAATGGAGCGTAAGCTGTCGGCCAAGTAAAGAGGGTATGTAGAGCCTCTGCAAGAAGAGCGCTTGGCTCACGGAACAGGCGCAGGAAACCCATCGCCATTTATGGCGAAGTACTGCTGGAAGTAGGACAGCGTGAAAGTGGAACAAGTTCAGCCTTGTATGGTAGATAACCTGGCGCTATGCACGAGAGAGGCGCAGCCAAGGTTATAGGGGATGTGAGAAAACTATTTTGCGGCTGAGAGATGTGGATGTGACAGATTGGTTTCCTTGGCTTCATTTATTTTCTGGCAATTTTTAACTCTTTAAAGCCCAGTGGTTACTTCATGTACCACCAAGATTAACGTTCTCCAATTCTTCATCCTTCCCCCGCGGGGTATTTATTTTTTTTGTATGGATCCATTTATTTTTTTCTCCCCCCCCCCCCCCAAAAAAAAAACACCAGAGATTATTTCCCAGCATTAACTGATTGGTTTTTATAACAGAGTGAGTGTTTACTGCGCGGTACGAACTCAGTCTTTTACATATAATTAGGTTAATTTTCGCCTCTTTTGGCCTTGCCACTAGTGCCTGAGCAAAGTGCCGTTGAGGTTGAAAAGCTAAAACGTCACAAATCACCGGTTAATGGTCAAGTCCCATCAGAATTGGTTAAAGCAGGGGGCAGGACAATTCGCTGTGATATTTATAAACGTATTAATTCTATTTGGAATAAGGAGAAATTGCCTGAGGAGTGGAAGGAGTCGATCATTGTACCTATTTATCCGAAGGACGATAAAACAGACTATAGAAATTATACAGGAATATCGCTTGTGCCAACTACCAACAAAATTTTACCAACATCCTGCTGCCATGGGGATCATCAGTGTGGATTTTGACGAAACTGGTCAACTACTGATCATATATTCTGCATTATTCAAATACTTGCGAAACAATGGGAATACAACGAAACATTTCCTCAGCTATTTTTATCGTTGCACCGTGCATTCTGTAGTTTATTTAATTACGCACACCAACACATGCATATACACATATATCACTTAAGAAGTCTAAAATTTACATTAAAACATTTAAAACGCTCCTACATGTTTCGATCACACGATCATCCTCAGGGAGCATACATTGCTCCTTGCTAAAGTTACAATTTAAAACATTCAGTGAATTACTTCGTTATGTTAACTTGGTGCTGTGGCAGCATGTCGTGTGTTGTGTGTGAGTCGTACGGTGTTTAGAATGAGCCTGGTTATAACGGCGTAGACTCACACACAAAAACACGACATGCTGCCACAGCACCAAAGTTAACATAACGAAGTAATTCACTGAATGTTTTAAATTATAACTTTAGCAAGGAGCAAAGTATGCTCCCTGAGGATGATCGTGTGATCGAAACATGTAGGAGCGTTTTAAATGTTTTAATGTAAATTTTAGGCTTATTAAATTATATATATATATATATATATGTATGTGTTGATGTGTGTAATTAAATAAATTGACTGAACTGTTTATAGACATCAAGAAAGCCTATGATTCAGTTAGGAGGGAGGTCTTCTGTAATATTCTCACCGAGTTTGGTATCCCCATGAGACTGGCAAGGCTAATAAAAATGTGACTGAATGAATCCTATAGCAGATTCCGCGTAGGCAAACATTTGTTTGACATGTGTCCTATTAAGAAGGGCTCGAAATAAGGAGATGCTTTATTGCCATTGCTTTTCAACTTTGTTAAAGAGTATGCCCTTAGGAGGGTTCAGGTAAACCAGGATGACTTGAAAGTAAATGGTACACATCAACTGTGGTCCATATATGTTTTACTGGTTGCTAGTAAGGAGGTTGGACTAGAAGTAAATGCTGAAAAAAGTAAGTATATTGTCATGTCTCGAGATCAGAATGCAGGACGCAATCACGTTATCAAGAATGTTAGTAGAGCCTTTGAAAGGGTGGAACAGTTCAGATGTTTAGGAACAACTTTAACGTATCAGAACTCTATTCAGGAAGAAATTAAGAGGAGACAGAAGTCAGGGAATGCCTGATGTCATTCGGTGCAGAATCTTTTGGCTTCCAGTTTGCTATCTAAAATATAAAAATTAAGATACGCACAACTGTAATTTTGCCTGTTGTTTTGTATTGGCGTGAGACCTTTCAAAAATTAGGCAGCATTGGGTAGAACAGATTTTTTTTTAAGTTTTGCCTTCCATTTTATGTGTTAAATCTGTGTGGTATCTTTTGTAGCTTGAAACACTAGGTGCATTTGTAAATGTTGAATTGCTGTCGATGTGGGTGGAGCTAGTGTAGCTTGCTTCCAGGTCTGTTCGAGAAGTTGCCTGTGGTGTCAGGGAAGGAATGGAACCTTTCATTCAGGCTGGTCATCGCTCTGCTGTCCATACATTGCCGCACCGTATGTGCGCACAGGACAACCGTACGCGATTTGCACTTTGACACTACATTCAGTTGCAGGATCATCCGCACGCTGCAGGGGCTGGGCAGATCTCAGAGCCAGTCTTGACGAGCTGGGATTCGGACAGCAGGCTCAGCCCTTACCAACAGACTTCACTGATTTAGTTTCCTGGTGTACGCCGGCTGTGGGGCCCACCCAGCTTCCTATTCAAGGGTACTGGAAACTTTCCCGGGGTAAAGCGGGCGTGGCGTGAGATTGATTATTCACCATCTAGCGCTGAGGTGACGAAAGAGTGGAAGTGTACCTCCACTCCTTCTACGATCTTTCACACGGTCCGGGGATCGAATCTTCACCCGTCCCGACCGACACTGGGGTCCAGTCAGCCTCCTATGCAGTGGGTGCCATGTCTTTCCCGGGGTAAAGCGGCCGCGTCAAGGCGTTGACCATCCACCCCATCTAACGCCGAGGTTAAAGAAAGAGTAGAGACGTATCTCTACTCCCCTTCTAGGCTTTCATAGCGTATTATAGGGTGAACTTTACCTTTTTTGTATGTAATTCTAGGCTCCCTGGTTGCTTTGTTAGGAATATGCGAAATTGTAGTAGTTATAGTTATCCAGTATTGACATGTGTATGCTGCATAAACGCATATGCGCAGGGCTTTTTCAGCCGGTACGTGGCGGTGCTCATACCGGCAGATGTTCCTTATTAATACAGAGTTTTTGTTTTTCCCATTTTTTTATTAGAGTTCCGGCAAGCGTGCGCGCACGCGTGTTTGGCGGGATAGAGGGGCGGAAGCAGGCTGCAGCATACTGTACATCACGTGTTCTTTTCATCCAGTGCAGAAATCTAAATAGCAGGTTTAATATGGTGGTCTTTGCCCCATCCTACTTTGTGGCTGGCAAAGTTCTGTGTAGACGTAGACAAACTGTGCCTGCGTTTTGCCGTCCGTCAACTGTTCTGCATTGTTTACTTTACCAAATTAGAGTCAAGGTCAGTCAGTCTATTGCTGTTGAGCCCTTCCTGGGGCTCGTAACTAGAGTTCAGTCTGTGTATTGAATACTACTGGCTGTCAGTTTTGAGGTGCCTTCTGTGACGAAAGGTTGGGTCTATCCATGGCTAGACCGCGACGGAATGTGTTTACTCTGCGGTACGAGCTGTATCTTTAAATACAGTTCAGGTTAATGTTAGTCTTGAAGCCTGTTTTATGTACTGCCGAAAAAGGCTTCAAGATTGAAACTGACTTGAACGTCAAGATTCAGCTCGTACCGCGCAGTAAACACTCCCCGTCTAGGTTACAAAAACCAGTCAGTTAATGTTGTATAGGGAAATAATCGCTGTTTGTTCTGAGATCCATGCAGAAGATATAAATACACTGTGTGGGCAGAACGTATTATTATTATTATTATTATTATTATTATTATTATTTAATTAACCTGATGTAGAGTTAAAGATCCAGCTCGTACCGCGCAGTAACACTCCATCTCGGTTATAAAAACCAATCATTTAATGCTGGGTAGGGAAATAATCACTGTTTGTTCTCCGATCCACACGAAACACACAAATACACTGTGTGGGCAGAACGTAGAATTTTGGAATGTTAAACCTGGTGATACATATAGTGGCCACTGGATTTTATAGAGTGTTAACAACAGATATTCACATGTGCGCAGGCTGCTGGAGCGTGCAAATCTTCATATACCTGCGGTGTTTCATTCCCTGGCTAGTATTTCTGTCGGTGCAGCGTGTTTGGTTTATTGTAGCCACTCCTTACAGCTTGTGCCTCTCAGTACAAATATTTTTCTTCATAACCAGGATTTGTATACTGTATACGCAACCGGCATATCGGCTCGCACTTAATACGCAGTTTTACCAAATTTACGGTTGTCAAACGTTACGCCGTTATTTTAAGAACTGCGGGGCTTCTCAGACGTTAGGCGTCGTAAAAACGGTCATCGTGTAACGCGGATACACTGATAGTTGTAGAAATTCACTTCGTGGCCAAAGAATAAGAAGTTTTGTTTTGGCGGGCCTGTTTTTTTTGACAAGGTTGCCAATTGGATGGTAGGTGCAAAAGAGTTATTAGGTAAGCTGGGGTACAGCGGTACAGAGGTCAATCTGTAGGACCATTATTTTATGTGACCAATATCGTCTGCCACTTCCTTTCTTGCATCGAACATGTGGATGGGCGGTTGGGTGGACAATCTTAAGTCTTCATGTTTGCACCGTGCGTCATTGATAATTAAACACTTTATTATCCAACTAATGCACAATGTATGATATGTAGATACAATTAAAATTACAAAATATTTAAAAGTGTTCCAACATATTTAGAATCACAGAAGATCCATCATCAGGGAGCCTTGTACAGTGCTTGGCTAAAAATTTACAAGAATGATTCTATTGTGTCCGTTGACATGGACAAGGTCGGTGTTATGGCAGCATATTGTGACCCGCTGTGCGTGTGTGTAGTTCACTGTATATGAAGGCAGTACAACGGGTCAGAATATGCTGCCATAACACCGACCTTGTCCATGTCAACGGACACAATAGAATCATTCTTGTAAATTTTTAGCCAAGCACTGTACAAGGCTCCCTGATGATGGATCCTCTGTGATTCTAAATATGTTGGAGCACTTTTAAATATTTTATAATTTTAATTGTATCTACATATTATATATTGTGCATTAGTTGGATAGTAAAGTGTTTAATGGGTGGGCAATATTTGTACCATAGGGTACTCTAGGACGTAGCTAAGCCATCGGTCACTTTTAAAATAAAGTCACCTTTCTGTAGCATTGATCGTTGGCTCCTTCGTCGATTCGTGCTTGCATTTTGCACCGGCTGCTGTGATACCCTTCGAACAGGACTAAATAACCGCGGGGATTGGCTCGACACCCTGAAGAACTACAAACTTTTAAGGAAGGATTTCTTTGCCCGGAGTTTGGTAGTCCGTCTGCGCAGAATGCGTGGCTGTTTTACAAGAGATGCTCAGGATGTGAAAAGGCACACGTACAAGGAGTTCGGTTGAATGTCAAAACGGATCATTTGCTGTCAGTTTTTCCTTTACGACAAACCTGGTCACATCACACATTTAGGTGTTGGTGTTTGATGGAGGTCAACGAAATGTGATCAGAGAGGTTAAATAGTATTTTATGTAATGGACTTACCCTATGTTGGGCTGACCTTACAAATGTTGTATTAATTCACTGCGGGATTACACCCATAAGACTGTTGAAGAATAAGAGACCAACTTGATGTCACAATTTGTGAAGTTTTATTTCACTTCTTCTGTGCTCAACATGTTTCGGACATTCTTGTTTCGATGTGTGTTGGAGTATCCGTGTGGCTGGTTGGGGTGGTATCCGTATGGCAGGCTGAGAGCCTGCCACACGGATACCACCCCAACCAACCACACCGAAACTCCAACACACATCGAAACAAGAACACACAACTAATGTGGTGATACAATAAAAAGTCGCAGGCTCCTGATGATGGACGTACTAATGTCCGAAACATGTTGAGCATAGAAGAAGTGAAATAAAACTTAAATTGTGACATTATTCTTCAACTATCACAATGATGCACAGTTCAATATACATAAGACCCATACGACTGTCCTGATTGTACATATAGCCACCAAACAAACAACTGCCTCGTATCATAATTATTGACGTTTTACAGATTTTATTTTATCGTTCAACAACGATCACGTGAACGTTTCAATTTACTAATTTTATTGAGTTGTAATTTTAATAATTTTATGACTTTAGCAAAGGAGAAGGCTAAGACTGTTTAAAGATGATGCACATGTATTGAAACATGTAGGAGTGCTTATGATATATAAAATATTGCTTTTATATATATATATATATATATAGCCTATGATGGTGTGGATAATAAACTGTACAATATACACGGTACATACATAAAAAAATGATTATAGGTGTCTGCACCCCATTCGCTTCGATTTACCTTTAGTGTACTGCTGTATTTTCAGATTCAACGGATATTGTTGACTGCAAGCTGAAACTCATCCTTGGCTTGATATGGACCCTGATCCTTCATTACTCCATATCTATGCCCATGTGGGAAGGAGAAGACGAGCCTCTGTATGGCGAAGGAAAAGGTCCGACACCCAAGCAGAGGTGAGTGGTTCCCCATGTGCGATCCGTACATTGTACAGAGAGCCCTCATTTTATATGTCAACTTTCGTTCGTCACTTATCATCGCAACTCCGCCGCGAGTGTGGTCGGTCGGCTGGGTAGGTTACGTTAATTCGATAAGCGAGCCGACAGGAAGTGACAACCGTTAGTTGTCACATGCAACAGTGACTTTTTTTTAGGCTTTTATTTAGACAAGGATATAATTATTATAACATAGTACTGTTGTCTTGTGTGTTATGATATCGTGTCATTTTGTAGGTTGGTACCAGTGTTTCGGAGAAGCTTCTTGTCTCTGTCTTCAGGGCAATGAAAATGGCCGTTCCCGCAGTACTACGTGATATATGAACTCGAAAAATTCATGGCTGTCTCTCATACTGGAGTTAGAGAACTCTGTGTGTTTGTGTGTGTGCGTGCGTGTGTATTATTATGTAGGTTATACACTGAGTGCAGTTCTGTCATCCTGGCGCCTGCCTTGATCAACGCGATGAAACTGATGTCAGTAACCCGGTAAGACCAAGGTTAACCTGAATTGTATTTAAGACTAAGTCCTAACCGCGCAGTAAGCACACTCCATTTCGGTTATAAAAACCAGTCAGTCATTGCTGTATAGGGGAGTAGTCGCAGTTTGTTCTGAGAACCATACAAAACACTGAGTGGGTTGAGTGTAGAATTTCTTAACGTTGGACCTGGTGGTGCATATAGTAACCACTGGGCTTTAAAGGGTTAATATTGTAAGGAGGTATATTAAAATAAACAGTGACATCTAACTGATCCCGAACACAAAATTCATGCTGGAGGTAATGAAAAATTGGCCTGTTATGTGTGAGATATTTTAGGGCACACACACCACACAACTATGATGTCCAAGAATTTATTTCCTTTGGAGGAAAGAACCCTAAGAATAATTGCATAAATGCCACTTCATTTGGGCGCAGTCCTAAGCCAGTTCTGTCCAATCTACCCCCCTCACACCATCGTCTTCAGTATTTTACTTACACGCCCTTGTTGGTCTTGCAAGTTATTTTGTTCTAGAGTGTTACATCAGCAAGATGTATGCTTTGTGCGTCACCTTTGTCATTCGGAGCCTACAGACCATTCTAACTTCCTGGATTGCACTACTCGAGAAATTCTAAGTGGCTTGTATAAATCATAACGTTCGTCAATCTTCTAACATCTCAAATACCCTAAACATTCTTCTTAGGTCCAGATTTTTTCCCTGGCACTTTTTCCTTGAACACTTCCAATACATACTTTTTCCTACGCAACGAATGTCACATCTCGCAACTGTGCTTAACTGCGTTAGTAAAATTAGGCCATGCCATGGCCGTTTCAGTTAGTCATCAGCCTGTCACTGCGGAGGCCCGGGTTCAGTCACGGTACATTGAATTTTTAGTGGACACAAAGACCCTACGACTGGTTTTTCTCTGAGTAGTTCAGAGTTTTTAAATGACACACTGGCAAAGAAATTAATAAAATTCTTGTTGCTCATATTATTCTCTGAATTTGATACGTACGTGGCAGCAAAGAGGAACATGATGCCATGTAAAGTGACGTAATTATCTTTTATGTATGTGTGTTGGCTTGTAGACTGAAACTGAGCTGGTTGTTGTGTTGTGTTGACGATCGAGTTACTGTTGCCCCTTCCTTATCTTGATAGTGCTGGTAGTTAGTGCAGTATAATTGCCAACATCACTGCCATAAAATAACACACAGGTACCCCTTTCAGATGTTATTAGCAGTGAGCGTATTTCTGTGAACGATTGTTAGGATATCGTTTTTATCAGTTGGCAGGGTACGTGTATTAGAAGGGCCTGTCCGTATCCTCTCTCCCTTTATTACCGATTTACTTTGGTTATTTTTTAATCTAGCAGCCATTACGGCGTAAAACTGGTGTGCCAGGCATCCCATAGTGTAAAATACTATACTTGAGGTTATTTTTCCGTTCATACAGCACAGTTTTATTTCTGTATCAGATTTAAAAAGTAAACTGTGTTCTCTGTGTGCATGTGTGACCTGAAGATGGCCTGAGAGTTTTCGGTCGAAACATATTATACGTGCGTAATTTAACGCTTTCGCCGCGGTGTAAATGAGATGTGCGATTTTCTGGGATTTTACGCGGCGTAGATTGTCGATTTGTTACCGATGTTTTAGGACAATTTATTTGCCCCCAAACATCGGTAAAACACCACCAACCTGCGCTGCGTAAAATCTCAAAAAGAGCGCAGATTTTACACCCGTAAACTGAATACAGGAATAAAAGTGCTGCGTGAGTCGAAAAACTAACCTCAATGTATTCGCGTTGTAAGTATTTATATTATATACACATGGACCGTGTCTGATTCATTGTGTAAGTAATGCGGCTTGTGAACTTGCACCATTTCTATTTGCTTTGACAGTTCCAGCTGTGTGCTCTTTACTGTGTATGTTTGCAACACACAATAGCTTGTTATTACCATTCTGGACTCCTTAGAAGCCTAAAATCTTGACGAGTGCGTAATCCCAAAGATAGAAACAAGCAGATGGGCAGTTGTTTTCATCCCCATACCCAGATAAAGATGACATCAGCAGATTTCTTTAAAATGCTGGTACAGTAATTGTCCACCATACTCTACAACATTACACTGCAGTAGGTAGTTAATGTTGAACAAATTGTAGTTTTTTTTTTTTTT
>Ga0123355_10008254_pt1 | contig 15732 bp, 13 predicted proteins | sample TergutEmb28metaG_3_FD_89872 | JGI IMG/M metagenome (GOLD analysis project Ga0123355, IMG submission 89872) | Embiratermes neotenicus P1 segment gut microbial communities from Petit-Saut dam, French Guiana - Emb289 P1 | ecosystem: Host-associated > Arthropoda: Insects > Digestive system > Gut ... | reverse complement strand
TCCTGGCGTTAAAGTGAATGCACAAAGGATTACAGATTAATTTCAGATAAAATTATAAGAGTCGTCGTTTGACGGCTCTTTTTTTGTGTGTTTGTTTGACAACCTCTCACCTATTCCATATAATTATTTATATTAACAATTCGGCTCGTTCCTGTTTTAGAACGGGCTTTATTTTGTGTTATTACTCTCAATTCTAAGGAGGATTCCCGTGCAGCCTTTAAGCCTTAATGAAATCCGTGAAAAATATTTGTCCTTTTTTGAAGCAAAGGGGCATTTGCGTTTGCCTAGCTTTCCGCTTATCCCGCAAAATGATAAAAGCCTATTATTGATTAATGCTGGCATGACACCACTCAAGCCTTATTTTACCGGACAAGAGGTGCCGCCAAGTAAACGTGCTACTTCTTGTCAAAAGTGTGTACGTACCACCGATTTTGAGGAAGTTGGCAAAACCGCACGCCATAATTCCTTTTTTCAAATGCTGGGGAATTTTTCTTTTGCTGATTATTTTAAACCGGAGGCCATTACGTGGGCTTGGGAGTTTTTGACTGAGGTTTTGGAGATACCTGCTGACCTTTTATATGTGACTGTCTATCACGAAGATGACGAGGCATATGATTACTGGAATAAAAATATCGGACTTGCCCCAGAGCGTATTTTTAGGCTGGGCAAGGAGGATAATTTTTGGGAGCATGGCGTTGGCCCATGCGGCCCTTCTTCCGAGATATTTTTTGACCGTGGCGACCGCTTTAGCTGCGATAATCCCAAATGTGATGTAACCTGCGAATGCGGCAGATATATGGAAATTTGGAATCTTGTATTTACCCAGTTTAACAAAACAGATAAAGGAGAATATGAAAAGCTGGCTAACTTCGGCATTGATACCGGTATGGGACTGGAGCGTATATCCGTTGCCATGCAGGGTGTGGATTCCATATTCGATATTGATACTTATAGCAAATTATTGGGCAAAATCCGTGAGCTAACTGGTGTTACAGGAAAAATGGATGATGCAGTTGCTACGTCAGTCAAAATTATCGCCGACCATATCCGTAGTATTGTCTTTTTGACTGCTGACGGTGTCCTTCCTTCCAATGAAGGCCGTGGATATGTCCTTCGACGGTTACTGCGTCGTGCAGTACGTCATGCAAAACTACTGGGCCGCAACACACCATTTATCGGTCAGCTATGCCCAATAATAATAGAAGAAAACGCTGGAGCTTATCCGGAATTATCCGAACGCCAAGCTCATATTTTGCAGGTGTTAACCAACGAAGAAGACAGATTTTTTGCTACATTAGACACGGGTATGGCTTTGTTGGAAGAATTATGTGAGGCACTTGGCAGCAACAAGGTTTTTTCCGGTGCAGATGCTTTTAAATTATATGATACCTATGGTTTTCCTCCGGAGCTAACCCAAGAAATGCTTGAGGAAAAAGGCCTTACCTATGATGAAGAAGGCTTTAAAAAGGAAATGGAAAGCCAGCGTCAGAGAGCCAGGGCCGCCAGAGGCGAGTCCAATTATATGGGAGCCGCAGAGACGGTGTTTAATCAGCTGGATGTTGGGCTTTCTACGGAGTTTGTGGGATACGATAAGACAGCTGTTGAGGCTAAAGTATTGGCTTTGGCAGTTGAGAATAAGCTGACTAATATAGCGAATGCCGGCGATTCTGTCGCTGTGTTTTTGGATAAGACCACCTTTTATTCGGAGTCCGGCGGTCAAAAAGGTGATACTGGTGTGCTTGCTTTGCTTAGCTCCGGTGCCGGCTCCAATGTGGGTAGTGGGAGAATTGAAATTACTGACTGTGTGAAAGTTGTTGGCGGCAAGATTGCCCATTTGGGCGTGGTTACAGAAGGAAGTATTTCTGTGGGAAGTATAGTAATGGCAGCGGTTGACGGCGAGCGTCGTTTGGCTACTGCTTGCAATCATACGGCTACGCATTTGCTGAATAGAGCCTTGCGTACGGTGCTTGGGAATCATATCGAGCAGGCTGGATCCGAGGTTTCTGGCGATCGGCTGCGGTTTGACTTTACGCATTTTTCCGGGGTTGGGCATGAGGATTTGCAGGCTATTGAAGATGCAGTTAATGCCTATATTTTTGCCGGTTTAAGTGTGGCCGTCAGCGAAATGCCAATGGACGATGCACGTAAAGCCGGTGCCGTAATGCTGATGGGCGAAAAAGGCGAGAAGTACGGATCAACCGTCCGTGTCGTCAATATCGGCGACGGAACAAGCGTCGAGCTTTGCGGCGGCACCCATATTGCCAATACTTCTCAGATAGGCTTGTTTAAATTGCTCAGCGAAGGCAGTGTAGCAGCTGGTGTGCGGCGTATAGAAGGCGTTACCGGTGCGGCGGCTTTGGCTCAATATCGTGAGGCAGAATCTCAGCTGAACGAAGCGGCGGCGGCTTTAAAAACTACGCCGGATCAGTTGACAAATCGGATACAGGCACTCAATACCGAGCTGCGTCAAGCGCAGCAGGCATTAGAGCGTTTAAAAGCCAAGGCGGCTGTGGGACAGGCTTCTGAGATACTCGATAAAACAGAATCTCATGGCGGCTTTACCTGGTTGGCTACAGGGCTTACCGGGTTGGATGCTGCCGGATTGCGCACTTTGGGAGACCAGCTGAAAGAAAAAGTGGACGTTTTACTGTTGGCTTCTGCTACTGAAGGCGGGCCTGTTCAGTTTATGGCGCATGTCTCCAAAGGCGCCGTAGATGCGGGCATTCATGCCGGCAATATGGTAAAGGAAGCTGCCACTATATGCGGAGGCAATGGCGGCGGCCGGCCTAATAATGCGCAGGCTGGCGGCAAAGATGCATCAAAAGTAAACGAGGCCCTGCAAGCCGGCATGGCTTTGGCCAAACAAAAAATATCATAATTGAGGGAGAGGCAGATTGTGCAAACTAAATATGTATTTGTAACTGGCGGCGTTGTATCCGGTTTGGGCAAAGGGATCACAGTAGCCTCTTTAGGGCGATTGTTAAAGGCCCGCAACTATAAGGTTATAACACAAAAATTTGATCCATATCTTAACAGCTATCCTGGCCATTTGGACCCCTTAGAACACGGGGAAGTGTTTATAACTGACGATGGTACGGAAACGGATCTCGACTTAGGCCATTACGAACGCTTTACAGACGAAAGCCTGACTGCAAACAGCAGCATGACTATGGGTAAGATATATACAGCCGTGCTAAACAAAGAGCAAAATAATAGCTATTACGGCGCAACCGTGCAGGTTATCCCGCATATTACTAACGAGATAAAAGACCGCATATGTCAGGCAAATAACGCCGACTTTGTTATCACAGAAGTTGGCGGCACGGTTGGCGATATCGAAAGCCTGCCCATATTGGAAGCGATACGCCAAATTGCGCATGATGTTGGCCGGGAAAATGTTGTCTTTGTCCATATTGCCCTGGTGCCCTATCTGGATTACATAGGAGAAATGAAAACCAAACCGGCACAGCATTCTGTAAAAGAATTGTCCTCGCTGGGCATACAGCCAGATATTATCGTTTGCCGGACTGACCGGCCAATACCCAAAGAAATGCGGGAAAAACTGGCGTTGTTTTGCAATGTAGAGCCCCGCTGTGTTATACAAAATACGAATGCGCAGTCCATCTATGAGGTGCCCCTTCTGTTAGAAGAAGAACGCTTTGCGGACACCATCTGCGATAAACTGAAACTGAAACTGATAAAGCCGGATTTAGAAGTGTGGCAAGCACTGGTTGACCGGTACAAAGCGCCCAAAGGGCAAGTTACCATCGGCCTTGTCGGGCAATATGTAGAACTGCGGGATGCCTATCTTTCTGTGGTGGAATCCCTTAACCATGCCGGCATACATCATGGCTTGCAGGTAAATATCCAGTGGATTTCTGATGAAGATGTTGCAAAGGATGCAAGTATCCTCAAAAAACTGGATGGCATTGTCCTGGCCGGAAGCGTTGATGAAACATGTTCCTCTGGCAAATTGAAGACCGTGGAATATGCCCAAAATGAGCAGATTCCTTTCCTTGGTATCGGCACCGGTATGCATAGCACGATGACCGCTTTGGCCAAGCAGGCCGGAATGGAAAAGGACGTTACGCTTCATATTAAAGAAAAAGGCCGCAGGGGTGCCGTGTCATTCCGATTAGTTGAGGGCAGTAAAACCCATCAGGCTTATGGTGAGGAAGTAATCGAAGAGCGTTTTCGTAATCATTGCGAGATATCCGCAGCATTTGGGGAAGCGTTGATTGATAAAGGCTGGATTATATCGGAAAAAACAGCAGCTGTAGAACTTGCGGATCATCCATGGTTTGTATGCGTGCAGTTTCATCCGGAATATAAATCAAGATTAACCAAGCCCAGCCCACTGTTTGTGGATTTTTTAGGGGCGATTCAATAGCATGTAATCGATTTTGTTCTTAATGTCAAAACCAGAAAAGTAACACAAGCTGAGGAGGGGATTATGACTATATCAGAAATTCAGGCCAATGCCCAAGCAGTCCTTACCAATATCGAGAAGGTTATGGTAGGCAAAAGGGCTGAAATTGAGTTGGTACTCACCGCACTGCTGGCCTCCGGACATGTGCTGTTGGAGGATGTACCCGGCACCGGCAAAACGACCCTCGCTAAATCTCTGGCGGCATCCATCAGCGGCACTTTTAAGCGGATTCAGTTTACGCCCGACCTGCTGCCTACAGATTTGACTGGCCTTAATGTGTACAATCCCAAGACTGGGGATTTCACCTTCCGGCCCGGCGGATTATTCACCCAAATATTGCTGGCCGATGAAATCAATCGTGCCACGCCACGCACCCAGTCCGGGCTTTTGGAATGCATGGAAGAGCGGCAGATATCCATGGACGGCGAGACCTATCCGCTTAAAGCCCCCTACTTCGTCATCGCCACACAAAACCCTATCGAAACCCAAGGCACATTTCCGCTGCCGGAGGCCCAGCTGGATCGCTTTCTCATGCAAATCAGCATCGGCTATCCAGAGGAGGAAGGGGAAATTATTACCCGCTTCCTTCACAATAACCCGTTGGAAAGCCTGCTGCCTGTGTCTACTACCGATGATTGGATGACTATGCAGCAATCGGTGGCTGGTGTTAAGGTTCATGAGGATTTATGCCATTACATAGCAGAGCTGGCCAGACAAACCCGCCGCCATCAAGCGGTGGCATTAGGGGTTAGCCCACGAGGCTCGCTGGCTTTGGCTAAAAGTGCTCAGGGATACGCCGCCCTTAAGGGCCGGGATTATGTCACCCCTGAGGATATCAAATATCTGGCTCCATTTGTCTGGCCGCATCGGCTGACCCTGCGAGGGGTTGGGCAAAATACAAATAAGCGGCAAGTCATTTCCGATGTGCTGGCCGCCGTCACCGTCCCCACAGAGGACATGTGGAAATGACCGCCTTAAGCATTTTTATAGCCTTGCATCTATCTCTGATTATCATCCGGGCAATATACCGGAAAATATGCCTCAGGGACTTGGATGTACGGCTTTTCTTTTCTGAGGCAACCGCAGTTGAGGGGGACAGTTTGACGCTGTCCACTGTGCTGACCAATGCCAAATGGCTGCCCCTGCCCTGGGTGGCAGTCAAGTTTCAGGTTTCAAAATTTCTGCGCTTTGCCGATATGGAAAACGCTCAAATTTCCGACGACTATTATCGTAACGATTTATATAATGTGCTTATGTATCAGCGGATCATCCGGCGGCTGGAGTTTTTGTGCACCAAGCGGGGTTATTACCGCTTCAAAAGCCTGGACATCACCTGCTGGGATATACTGATTGACCGCAAATATGTTAATCATTTTGATTGCGATGCCAGCCTTACCGTGTACCCGTCCACCTTGGAAGTGCAGGAAATTGATGAACTGCATACCCGCATCAACGGCCACTTGCAGGCTCAGCGGTTTATACATCCCGACCCATTCACCTTCAGGGGCATCCGGGAATATGCGCCCAACGATCCCGTCAAAGCCATCAACTTTAAGGCCTCTGCCAAATCTCAGGATTTGATGGTTAATCTCTGGGATTACTCGGTATCACGGCAGGTTGTGCTCATGTTTAACCTGCAAAGGCAAAGCCGATGGCATAATGAGATTTTGGACGAACGGGCAATCAAAGTGGCCGCCTCTTTAGCCCAGCGGCTGACCGAGGCGCATATCCCAGTAAGATTTATTACCAATGGCACCGGTATCGTCTCCAGCAAGGGCGTTGACCTGCCCGAAGGCACCGGGGCAACGCATTTCAATCAAATCATGGAAGCCTTAGCCCATATCAATTTAGATCAAACGCCAGACACGCCCTTCGCAAATATTATGGAACAAGCCTTTACGCTATATCAACAGGAACCGGAGTACTGGCTGATATCCACATATCACGAAGCAGATATTGAAGCGGCTTATCATCGGCTAGGGTCACTGGGGGCCAAGACAGCTTGGATTGTCCCGCATTCTCATCAAGTGGATATTGATGAGCGGTTTATCAATCGTAATAAGTTAATTTTGGTGGAGTAGGAGGATTGCAATGACCACAAAACGTGTGCTATTCCAGGACATGCTATACGATATAACCCGCTTTGCTGTATTTTACGGTGTTTTTCTTATTGCGATAATTGCGCTTTTTAGAGACTCCTATCCGGTTTTTCTGTTGCTTATTGGGCTGATGCCATTTTTTATTAATTTCCTGGCCCGACATTTTATCCGCAATGTCATACTGATGATTTTCGCACATCTAGCATTTCCTGTGGCAGCGTATTTTGCAGTTGCAGATTTTATACCACGTATAATCACCGTGATTATACTCTTACTCTTTATGCTCTATTCTCTTGTGAGAAGAATAAAAGGCAAAGCTGTGGCAGAGGAACAGCTGTTTTGCACATTCGGCTCTTTAAGCCTGGCAATCATGTGTTTTGCAGGTATCAGTCTGGGCCATCACTATGCAGCTATTGTTTATCCCATCTTAATTATGGTTATCATCATCGGCCATGCAATCTATTCCCGCATGGCAAAGGTGGACATGTCTCTGGAAGTTATTACACAAACATCTACCCAGCCTGTCAGGCAGATATTGGCACTTGACCATAAGATGATGCCGGTGCTGGTAGCGGTACTGCTCCTTTTCACCTTTGTCGCATATGTTGCTTTTGCAGACCCGTTAATGCGGCTGATCGCCAGCCATATATCAATACCTCAGTTCGAAACTACCGGCTACGATGGCCCTTTTATAAATACAAACCATTTTTCGATGCTGCAAGCCCCCGGATTAAGTTTTCTTGCAATGGGTGCCGAAACGCATCCCATTTGGGCGTTTTTAGATGCCATGATATACTATTTACTTATGAGCGTAGCTGCCCTGCTTGCCGCCGCTTTGCTTATCACATCCATCGTTACGTTATATAGATTACTAGGCCACAAAAAAGCTGCACCAGCTTATGCAGGCGAAGACGAAAAAGCTTTTGTAATCCCGGAAAAAGTAAAAAACGCTCGGCGAAAGCTGTGGGATTTCTTCCCCATGCCTGAAGATAAAACCCGGCGTATGTTTCGCAAAAAGATTATGAAGCATAAAAAAATGGGAGTACCCATTAATAAATCAGATACTCCCACACAAATGGTGGATAGAATACAAAGCGAAGATATCAGTGCCTTAGCGACGGAATATGAAAAGGTGCGATATCGTGTATGATAATGTTACGAAATATATTTCTTCATATTTTTGAGCGCATGTTTCTCCAGCCGAGATACCTGAGCTTGGCTGATACCGATTTCGTCAGCCACTTCCATCTGGGTTTTACCTTCAAAAAAGCGAAGGTTTAAAATCAGTTTTTCCCGTTCGTTCAATCTTTTTAATGCCTCGGACAAAGATAAATTCTCCAGCCAGCGCAAATCCGTATTTTTATCATCACTCACCTGATCCATTACAAAAATGGCATCGGCGCCATCGTTGTAAACCGGTTCAAAAAGAGAGATCGGATCTTGGATTGCATCTAAGGCAAAAATAATATCTTCCTTTGGCAGCTCCAACTCCTTGGCAATTTCTTCTATCGTAGGCTCCTTAGCATTTTTAGTAAGCAGCCGCTCTTTTACCTGCAACGCTTTATAAGCCGTATCCCGCAGCGACCGGCTCACCCGTATTGCATTATTGTCCCGCAGATATCGACGAATTTCGCCAATTATCATCGGCACTGCATATGTCGAAAATTGTACGCCCTGGGTGATATCAAAATTGTCGATTGCCTTAATCAGACCAATACAGCCTACTTGGAAAATATCGTCAGCATATTCTCCACGGTTATTGAAGCGTTGAATTATACTCAACACCAGCCGCAAATTTCCAAAAATATATTGAGCTCGGGCCTCTTCATCTCCTTTCAAAATCCTGTCGAATAATGCCTTTTTTTCGTCGCTTTTTAGCACAGGAAGTTTTGACGTATTTACACCACAAATATCAACTTTGTTATGCTGCATGTCTTCCCTCCCACTATGGATATATAAAATGGTTTCCTAGTGGTGGGAAATTATACTTGGTAATTTGTGGGGAACATTATTAAGAATAATTGGATATAATTATTTGCTGGTACAAAACCCCAACCCATTTGACAACAATTGCCCAATATGATAACCTTCGATCAATATTTGCCTGCGGGTTACTATGTCAATTTCAATATACATATTGCCCGGGACATTAATAAAAGATAGGAGAATCATATAATGGAAGAGCAAAACAGCGGAACCCCTCCACAAGGCAGCCCCAAGCACGAGTTTAATACTCAAGATATCATTGCCAATTTAAGAGTTGCTGACAAAGTTTTGGTAGATGTTGCGGATTTCTTTTTTTCAGTCCCCTTCCTCTCCCACCCCGTGTTGTGGAAAGCAATAATTGTTTTATTTATCTTGCTGGCCCCTCTGATGGCGGTCATTGCCCTGGTGTCTACCATAGGTGCTATTTTTTCAATCCTAACAGGTAACATCGCTGGGCTAATTGCTGTCGTTATCTCTTTAGGATACGTTATATGGCTGGCTACAACTACCCTCTTTAACCCTAAGTCCGATTTGAAGTTGGCCGATTTAAACGGTTGGTCAAAAGTATGGATGATCGCCGTACTCATTCAATTAATCGTTTCATCAATCGGCAATATTTGGATTAGAAGCTTTCCAGTCGTTATTACAACACTCATCTGGGATTTTATTGCCATCACTATCACACTATACATTTCTCCATTTGCTTTACGCTACTTCCATGGCGTTGTATTAGATGGGCTTAAGCATCATCCAAAATCAAAATATCATCCTAATAACAAAAAAAGTGTACCGGTAGCAGAAGAAGCACCCCCTGTGGATACCGAATAGTAAATACACTTTTCATTATAAATATCCCTTTAAAGAACTTGCTTATGCAGGTTCTTTTTTGTTAACTTGTCGCACAAATGATACCTGGCGAATAGACTGGCTACAAAGGGGTAGTTATATCATGAAAACAGAATTTTTGACGGGAATAGGTGTGATTGGCGGGTTAATCATTTCAGCCTTGGGGGGATGGGATGCCGGGCTTCATGCGCTTTTTTCTCTTATGGCAATAGACTATATCTCTGCCTGGATTGTCGCTTCCATCTTTAAAAAATGTAAAAAAACTGATAATGGCTTGCTTAATAGTAATATTGGATTTAAAGGGTTGCTGCGGAAAGGGATGCAGCTACTGATCGTCATTATTGGATATGAGCTTGATCTTGTTGTCGGCACTAATTTTATACGCAATGGTATCATCATAGCCTTTATTTCAAATGAGCTGATTAGTATAATGGAAAACGCTGGTTTAATGGGCATTCCATTACCGCCTGTGATTAACAAGGCATTGGATATTTTAAATAAAAATTCATAAAAACTGCGCTTGAAATGTTGATTTCAAGCGCAGTTGATTTACCATTTTGTCAAACTAAACTCCAACATATTCCCTCTATATCGCAGGGGGATCATGTTTCTTTGCAAATTTTTATTTATCCGCTCCTTAATGGTTACGGAATCAAAAAACGCGCCCCACAATGCCTGTATCTGCTCTTCATTTTCTGAATATTCCAATTGGATGGATTTTGGCACATCTCCAATTGCATATTTTTTGCCATCGTAAATAGCTGCCTGATGCCTTTTTTTATCGTGAATGATCCATGCCTGGTTCATCATCCTGTCGGAAAAATGCTCTGCCAAAATAGGCAGTACATCATTGTTGGGTGTAATTGAGCTGTAAAATACACCTTGCTTTGTTTCTGCAAATCTGCAAAATCCGGTTAACAGGTGTGCTTCTTTGCCCACATATCTGGCTCTTTTGTGTACACCCAGTACATAATCCTGGTGCAAATGGCTGTCAACCATGTGCCCTACCTTAAAACCCAGCAATGTATATCTGAACATATCCATAAAACGGCTGTCATCATCTTCCTCCGCTAAAAAGGCATAAGTCAGATAATCCTCCGATTGGAGGGATATTTTTTGCTGTATCCCTTTCAGCACTTGGGCAGCCCGCTTTATGTCTGTAGATATATGAAACTCCTCTGTATCAAGCGTTTGCTGATATTCATCTTCAGATTGTATATACGCAGGTACAATTCTGTCATAGTAATAGGCATATAAAATGGACAAAAACCCCTCAAAACTTCCGTCAAATGTTACCGCTAATTGTTTGCTGCCAGCCATAATGGTTCCCTTTCAAACAAACTGATTTGCGCATATTTATTATCTGTCAGTTTTTGCTCTAATACACTGGGATGCCAGGTTACCCGCCCTTTCATCTTGCCGTTACAGGTAATAAAGTATTGGGCACGTTTTAAAACTACACCAATTTTCTTTAGATTATCAAAGTCCAGCTTCCCTACCCTTCTGGCAGACATGATCCGTTGGGCGGACTGCTGGCCTATCCCCGGCACCCGTAACAATGTCCTGTAATCGGCTTTATTTATTTCCACAGGAAAATGCTCCAAGTGTCCTAAAGCCCAATGGCATTTGGGATCCATATGCAGGCTGAGATTTTCCTGCTCTTTCGTGAATAATTCCTGGGCAGTAAATCCATAGAATCGCATAAGCCAATCCGCCTGATACAGCCTATGTTCCCGCAGTAAAGGCGGTGCAATCACTGGCAGCTTATTGCCTACAGGAATATAGGCGGAATAAAATACCCGCTTAAGCCCAAATTTGTGATACAAGCCCTGAGCCAAATGTACGATTTTGCTATCACTCTCCGGCGTTGCCCCCACGATCATCTGTGTACTTTGGCCTGCCGGTACAAAGGACGGCACATGCTTAAACCGTACCATTTCATTTTTAGTCTGTGCGATGGTATTTTTCACATAATGCATCGGGTCAAGGATTGCTCGTTTGGTCTTATCCGGTGCAATATCTATAAGGCTTTTTTCTGATGGCAGCTCAATATTTACACTCATGCGATCCGTTAAATGCCCTAAAGCCTGGATTAGCCTTTCATTTGCCCCCGGGATGGCTTTTACGTGAATATATCCATTAAATCGATATTCCTCCCGTACCAGCCTGATGGCTTCAATCAGCAATTCCATCGTATAATCCGGGCTTTTGACCACTCCGGAGCTCAAAAATAATCCTTCTATATAGTTGCGTCGATAAAAATCCATGGTCAGGTTGGCGATTTCCTTTGGCGTAAATGTCGCCCTGGGTACGTCGTTGGACCTACGATTAACACAATAGGCACAATCATAAATACAGTTATTGGTCATGAGCACTTTCAGCAGCGAAATGCATCGTCCATCAGCAGTAAAACTATGGCAAATCCCACAAGCAGTGGCACTGCCTACCGCACCCTTTTTACCGGAACGATTGACTCCGCTTGACGTACAGGCTACATCGTATTTTGCCCCTTCGGTCAGTATTTTCAGCTTGCTCATTGTATCCATGCAACATCAGCCCCTTTGTTCGTATTATAATACTTCCGAAGATAAATTGCAAACAATTGTTCCGGCAACATACGTTCATTCGAGGCATACTGTCATCAACCGGTCGCAAATTGCGACCGGTTGGGTTATTGAAATATCATCGAATCGCACATCAAAAAACGACATTTTATCGCTAAACGGCAAGGTTTTATGTCGAAATCCCCTGTTAATCGACACGCAACACATTTTTCAAAAGCATTTTTGTCGTTTAAAATTCAAATTCAAAAAAAGTTCCCAAAAAATCATACCGTTATTGCAATTTATTTGTTATAATGATGTTAAATAAGACAGGTTAGCATCCGCAGAAATTATTTCGACAAAAGAAAAGGATAATGATTATGGAAAAAAACAGAGTGAAAGTGGTCATTGATGGTGAAATCATCACACTTGTTTCGGACGAGAATGAGGCGTATATGCAGCAACTCGCTTTGTACATAAACAAAAAATTGAGCGAGATCAGATCCTCTAAATCCGATAAGCCACTTAGCGAGCATCTTCGCACATTACTCATATCGGTAAATATTGCGGATGATTACTTTAAGTCTGTCGCAAAACGTCAATTGTTAGAAGACACACATGAGGCCTTCAAGCACGAAACAAGCCATACAAAAGAAGAAAATGCAGCACTTGCAGAAAAATTGCTTGCCCTGCAAGCTCAACTGGACACTGTGCGTGAACAGCATTCTCGTGACTTGGCGCAACTTGAAGCACTGCAAAAAGAAAATGCTCAGCTTGCCGAGCGCACGCACGGCTTGCAAGAAAATCTGCAATATGCCCGAAGTGAATTAGAGGAATATATAAGCACATTTGATAATACCGACGACCGTAAAAATGTGGTTAGTTTTAGCTCAGGTGTCGGACGTTAACGTCATTTTTTTGGATAAGAATAGAGGTTATGATGACAGATAAATTATCTGCCCTGCGCCAATCCATGGCACAAAAGGGCCTTGATGCATACATCATCCCAGGCAGCGATGCTCACCAAAGCGAGTATATTGCCGATTACTGGCGTACCCGTCATTGGTTTTCCGGATTTACAGGTTCCAACGGATTAGTGGTCGTCACTGCCCAAGCAGCTGGCCTTTGGACAGACGGACGATATTTTATTCAGGCGGAGAAGGAGCTGGCCGGTTCTGGCATCGCCCTTTTTAAGATGAATGAGCCTGGTGTCCCCACGTATAGTAAATGGCTGGCAGATGTTTTGCCCCCATCCGCTGTGGTAGGCTTTGACGGCCGTGTGCTATCTTTATCAGAGTTTGAAACCCTCAAAGCTGATTTATCTTCCAAGGACATTGCTTATTATTATAATGAAGATGTAGCTGACGAGCTATGGCATGACAGGCCTGCTTTGCCTGCTGCTTCGGCTTTTGCCCATGACATTACATTTACCGGAAAAACAGTCGCTCAAAAGCTTGCAGATGTACGAGCCGAGATGAAAAAAACATCTGCTAACGTATATCTTGCGGCAGCTTTAGATGATATTGCCTGGCTTGCCAATATACGTGGTAATGATATTGCCAATACCCCTGTTGTATATTCCTATTTGCTTGTTACGATGGACGCCGCTTACTTATTTATTGACGAGCAAAAGGTTGATGATGCATTGCAAGATCATCTATCTGATATTACCTTATGTCCTTATGAGGACATTTTCGACTATATCCGCATACATGCTGCTAATAAAACGCTGCTGTATAGCCCTGATGGCATAAGCGTAAGGTTGTTTGATGCTATTCCCGATACGGCAAGTACAGCGAAAAGCCCCAGCATTATCGCAGGGTTAAAGGCCTTAAAGAATGAAACGGAAGTCAAAAATATTCGTAACGCCTTCTTAAAAGAAGGTGCGGTTATGGTACGGTTATTTAAATGGCTTGAAGCGCAAAAAGATAACTGGCCCTACGAAACCGACATCCAAGCCAAGGTATCCGAGCTCCGCTTAAGTCAAGCACATTGTCTTGGGGATAGTTTTACCACGATAGCTGCCTATGGTGAAAATGCAGCACTCATGCATTACAGCCCTAAACTGGGAAATTGCGCACAAGTTAAGCCTGAAGGTTTTTTACTGATAGACACCGGAGGGCAGTATCTGGACGGCACCACTGATATTACCCGCACCATTGCAATGGGTCCCATCACTGACGAGATGCGTCGTGATTTCACTTTGGTTTTGAAAGGCCATATCGCCTTGTCCAGAGCGAAGTTTTTGCAGGGTGCAACGGGTATGCATCTGGACGCATTGGCCAGGCAGCCTGTTTGGGAAGCAGGTATGGACTACAAATGCGGCACCGGGCATGGGATAGGCTTTTGCCTGGGCGTACACGAGGGGCCGCAGAATATCAGCATGCGTTATAATGAAACGAAACTGGCCCCCGGGATGCTATGTTCTAACGAGCCGGGTATCTATAAGGAAGGGCGTCATGGCATCCGTACGGAAAATATAATCCTTGTAGAGGAGCTTGAAAGCAACGAGCACGGGACATTTTTAGGCTTTGAAACAGTTTCTTTCTGCCCTATTGATACTACCGCTTTAGACAAATCATTGCTTTCTCAGACAGAGATTGATTATCTTAATGATTACCATCGTCAGGTCTATGAGAAACTATCCCCGCTGCTCAACCAAGAAGAATGCGAATGGCTTAGGAAAGCAACGTTAGCGATATAATTGAAAATATCATTTATGACATCACAAAAGCCGTCTTGCTAAAGGCGGCTTTTTAATCGCATGAGGTGAGTGAACGATGAACATACAAATCTATGGCAAAGCCAAATGCTTTGATACCAAAAAAGCCGAGCGATATTTTAAAGAGCGAAAAATCAAATACCAGGCTATTGATATCAATAAGTACGGTTTAAGCAAGGGCGAATATCAAAATGTCAAAAAAGCGGTCGGCGGCATGTCGGCTTTGATAGATGAAAAATCCAAGGAATATAAAAATCTCTTTATACAATACCTTGGGGATCAAGACGATGTGGAAGAGCGGCTATTAGAAAACCCCGGCCTGTTTAAAACCCCTATTGTCCGCAATGGCCGAAACGTAACGGTAGGTTATCAGCCGGAAATATGGGCTAGCTGGGATTAAAAAGGTTTCCCCAAAAGACCAAAACTGAAAGGCACAATATTATGTCCGAGTCATATCATAAAGCAACCGAAACCCAATCCATTTTAAAGCTGCGAGCTATCCAGCAGGAGCTGCCGCCTTTTGCGGCGGAGTTTTTTCGTGGGCTGGCAGACTATACCTCTGCCCGTACTCGACTGGGGTACGGCTACGATCTCAAAATCTTTTTTACCTATCTCACCGAGGATGTATCACATAAAAACATCCGAGATTTCACTTTGCAAGACCTTGCGCAGCTTACTGCCGATGATATCGAGAGTTTTATGGATTATCTGACCTACTATTTAAAGCAAAAAGATGATACATCGGAAGTAGCTATCCAAAACGAGGCTTTGGGAAAATCCCGCAAGCTTGCGGCGGTACGCACGATGTTCAAATATTTCTACGGCAAGGGGAAAATCCCGGCTAACCCTGCTGAATTGGTGGGCTTTCCCAAGCTACGTGAGAAAACCATCACCACATTGGAAACCAACGAAGTGGCCCAGCTGCTTGATACGGTGGAAAGCGGCGAAAAGCTGACCGCCAAGCAGCAACATTATCATGAGCGTACAAAATTGCGTGATGTGGCGTTAATCACATTGCTGCTGGGTACCGGTATGCGGGTATCTGAGTGCGTGGGGCTTAATCTTTTGGATTTGGATTTTGATGTAAACGGTGCCAAAGTCACCCGC
>Ga0123355_10008253_pt1 | contig 15733 bp, 12 predicted proteins | sample TergutEmb28metaG_3_FD_89872 | JGI IMG/M metagenome (GOLD analysis project Ga0123355, IMG submission 89872) | Embiratermes neotenicus P1 segment gut microbial communities from Petit-Saut dam, French Guiana - Emb289 P1 | ecosystem: Host-associated > Arthropoda: Insects > Digestive system > Gut ... | reverse complement strand
TCTTCCCACTAGATGGGGTGTAGCCCCAAGAAATATGACTGTTTGAGTGAAACCATAATGCTATAATTTAACCCAGAAAAACCCCATAATTTTAAGGAGCTGAATATACGATGATGCAAGAAATGAAAATACCAACGTATTTACGAAAATATATCAGTGGTTATGCAGAAGACAAAAAAAGTAGCCATCAAACAATGACACTTTCTTCGCTAAGAGGAGAGCATTTATTTGAGATTTAGTATTATGGAGAATGGGAAAAGTTAGGAAAACATGAATACCTTGTTGATACTGAGGAAGCACCTGTATTGATTGTGGCTAAAGCCTCATCATCAAATGAGGAGTTTGTGATTTTTGGAAGATTTATTTGATGAGTTACCAAAGATTGCTTGCTCAATGCCAGACGATATTTATGCGATGCATGATGGAATCAAGGAATGGTGGTTTGATGATATAGAAGAAGAGGAATGGCTAACATATGAACTTAGTGATGTTATTATGAACAATCTACTTTATTTTGGTTCAATAGATACCATGACTAGCGGTTCTTTGCAATTTCTACATCGGAATGATAATATTTTTATTAGATATGACGTCTAAAATGGGTCATTCATAAAATGCTGTATACATGGGATTGTTGTTGAGAAAAAAGACCTGGTAGCTTGGAGGAATAAAAAAATGGCAAAGAAATTAACAGCAGAAAATATCTGCAAAGCATATGGAGAGAAAGTTTTATTTGATAACATCTCGCTAACCATCAACGACGGTGACCGCATCGGCTTAATCGGAATTAATGGCACAGGCAAGTCGACCTTATTAAAAATAATCGCATCACATGATGAGCAAGATAGTGGCGAAATTTATACAGCTAAAGATTATACAACCGCATATTTATCGCAGCAACCTATTGTTGATGAAGAGGCGACTGTATTGGAGCAGGTTTTCAGCGGTGATAACCCGTTGATACAATTGCAACTTGACTATGAACAAGCATTAATCGACTTAGAGCAGAACCCATTAGACCAAGATATTCAAAAAACTTTATTTACTGTTGGGCAAAAAATGGATGCAACAAATGCCTGGGATGCAAATACGCAAATTAAATCAATGCTAACGAAACTAGGAATTACTGACCGATCAAAACCAATGAAACATCTATCTGGTGGACAAAGAAAACGTGTTGCCATGGCAAGCTGCTTTGCCAGGAATCCAGATTTACTCATCCTAGACGAGCCAACCAACCACCTAGACCACGACACAATCCAGTGGTTAGAGCAATACCTAACCCGCTATAACGGATCACTGCTACTCGTTACCCACGACCGTTACTTCCTGGATCGTGTAACCAATCGTATCCTCGAACTAGATAACGGTGCTTTATACGCATACCTAGGAAACTACAGCACCTTTCTCGAAGGCAAAGCCTTGCGAGAAGAACAAGCCCTCGCAAGTGAAGAAAAAAGGCAAAATCTATTCCGCCGAGAACTAAAATGGATTCGCCGCGGTGCAAAAGCCAGAACAACAAAGCAAAAAGCAAGAATTGACCGTTTCGAATCATTAAAAGAAGTCGAAGCACCGATTGCCAAAGAACAAATCGACATCTCCTTATCAAGCAATCGCCTAGGGAAAAAAGTGCTGGAGCTTGAAAAGGTGAGCAAATCCTTCGCGGAGAAGTTAATCCTTGAGGATTTCACTTATGTGATTGGTCCGAGGAGTCGGGTTGGAATTATTGGAAAAAATGGTAGTGGGAAGACGACACTACTCAATATACTGGCAGGAATTATTAAGCCTGATACTGGAGCAATCCACACAGGCATCACCGTTAAGCTCGCTTACTACACACAAGAACCCGCAGCTATGGACCTTAACCAACGCCTGATCGATTATATTAAAGAAGTCGCAGAAGTTGTCCATACATCCGATGGCAAAACCATATCAGCCTCTGGGATGCTTGAAAGATTTCTATTTCCAACATCCACGCATGGATTACCTCTTGCTAAGCTTTCTGGTGGAGAACATCGTCGCTTATTCTTACTAAAGCTTTTGATGACTGAACCAAATCTGCTCCTTTTAGACGAACCGACAAATGACTTAGATATTCAGACGTTAATGGTTCTTGAGGAATATCTCGAAACTTTTCTCGGTGTCGTAGTCACAGTTTCACACGATCGTTATTTCCTAGATAAAGTTGCCCGTGAATTGATTCTCCTTGAGGGTGATGGGAAGGTTAAAATAGCTCTGGGAGCTTATACTGATTTCCTGGAAAAGCAAAAAGTTCCTTTTTCAGTTACCGCACCGGCAGAAAAGGTTGCGAAGCCCATGGAGAAATCGAAGCAGCAAAAGAAAAAACTTTCTTACAAAGAACAACGCGAATGGGATGCCATTGAAGATGAGATTACCGAGCTTGAAGAACAGCTTGCATCAGTTACAGACGCTTTAAACAACACAGGAAGTGACTATGCTCGCGCACAAACATTATCAGAGGAAAAAGAAAAATTAGAAGTTAAACTTGACGAGAAAATAACCCGCTGGGAAGAACTTTCGGAACTTATTGAGAGCTTTGAAACATAAAAATAGAGTTCAGAACTTAGAAAAAGACTTAGCTTTGAGCGCTAAAGGAAGTGGAAACATGTTAAAAATAGCTATTTTATCCATATCGACCTTGATCATCAGCTTTGTTTCAGTATCAGGTGTTTTTCCTGCATTAAGCGAAGATTTAGGTGTGACGCAAATGCAAAGTGAGTTAATGATGACCATTCCAGCACTTGCAGTTATTATTTTTATTTTCGTTTCAAATGTCGTAGCCCCAAAAATTGGAATGAAGAAAACTGTGATTTTAGGCATGCTAACCACAGCTGTCGGTGGGGTATTTCCAGCCTTTGTTCAAAGTTTCATCCCGATTTTAGTTAGCCGCTTTTTCTTGGGTGCAGGTGTTGGTCTTGTTAATACTTGGGCGGTCAGATATATTACCTTGTTATTTGATGAGAAAGAAAGTGCTAGTTTGATGGGCTTTAGATCTTCAGCGGAAATTCTCGGGCAGATGGTTGTGGCGGCTCTTTCAGGTTTTTTATTTAGATTTGGTTGGCACGTGAGCTTTTTAGCTTATGGAATTGCATTTGTGAATGTTATTTTAATTGTAATTTTTGTGCCAGATGTGGAACTGCCGAAAAGCAAAAATGATGAAAAAGGGAAGGTTAAACTGCCAGCAGTTGTGTATTTACTTGCAATATTTGGGACATTGATTGTTATCACTGCGGCTGGTATTTCCTTTAGATTCCCAGCGATGGCAACTGAAATTCGAGGTTCAGAATACAATCCCAATACCATGATGGCTTTGTGGCCGCTTTTAAGCATTATCGCCGCTATAACTTATGGGAAATTGAGTTTACTACTCGGTAAAAAATTACTTTACCTTGCCCTTGGCATCCTTGCAACTTCAGCATTTTTTACAGGGTTCTCAAATGGTAACTATCCGCTGTTAGTCATCGGCTTATTCCTACACGGAGTCGTACCAGCTTGGTTCTTTCCTTTTATTTTCATGACAGTCTCAAAAATGACGACTGGTAAGGAACAAAGTGTTGCTTTTTCATATATTGTCGTTGGTATTAAATCGGGTGTTTTCTTAATACCGTTTGTTGTCAGCTTGATTGAAACAGTATTTCAGACAAACGAATTAACAGCACCGTATCCTGTACTAGGTGGCTTGCTTATATTGGCGGCAATTTTTATTGCAACTGTTGGGACAAAAATGGTTAGAAAGGCTTATCTAGATTGAAATGATTTTGTCGCTTTAAAACTACAAATATTACGTATATTCACCACAATTATGTAAGAAGTGTGTAAGTTTCACAAAAACGGTAATTTTAGGAAGGAGATTTTCTTTTTTATGCGTAATTAATAGATAGAGGGTTGTTTTCTAAACTATTTCCAAAGCCCTACTATTTGAAAGCTCTGAGGTTAGCAATGATGGATCAAACGAAAATATTACCTACAAGCGATTTAGGATTCAGAAAAATTTTCTCAACCAGAGGTAAAGAGCATATTTTGCAAGGATTTCTGCAAGATATTTTTGATGCAGATAAAGTGGGTATAAAAATTACTAATATTCATGTTGGCAATCCATACAATATTATTGATGTCAATAAATTATCAGCAGATGAACGTAAAAGCCTATTACTGCAGACGGAACTTGATATTCATTGCATAGCTGATAATAATTACGAAATCGCAATTGAAATGCAAATTGATAAAGATAAATATATGGAAGAACGAATTTTTAACAATTCAGCCTTGAAGTACACCACAAAATATGATAAAATATTCTATGAAAGCAATGAATTAGAAGATGCTGAAATGAAAAAGAAAGAATCAAAATATGCAGGACTTGCGCCAGTTATATCTTTAAATATTTTTCGTCATCATCATTTCAAAAAATCACAAAGAGCATTGCATTTTTTCAGATTATATGATACTGAAGATAAAAAGTACACGTTAAACCCCCATCGTTATACAGAAGTATACTTTGAACTTAAAAAGCAAGATGTCACATTAAGTAACAACCTAAAAGCGTGGCGATACTTCATGCTAACGGGAGGAGCTATAAAAGATTCCCCATCATACATAAAGGAGGCAGCCGAGATGTTGAAAATTAGTAATTTGACAAGAGAAGAGCGACGGCTTTATGATATCTATGAGCGCAATAGACAGAAAATGCTGAGTCGTGAAGAATATGTATTTGATCAAGGAATTGAACAAGGTGCATCTGAGAAAGCAATTGAATTAGCTCGTAAATTTTTAAGCATGGGTCTTTCTGAAGAAATTGTTTCAAAAGGAACAGGCTTTGATTTAGAGACCTTACAAAAATTAGCATAACGATTAGTATTTAGTTCAAAAAAGTGCCACGATCGGCATTTTTTTTGCTACTTCTTGAAATTTCTCACTTTCAAAAAGATCTATCATGTGCTATAATGAACCGAGAATATATGTGTTTAGGGGCGGATTTTAAAAAATGAGAACTTGGAGGTAACCATAATGAAGCAAGCTTTACAAGAAAGATTAATAAAATATGCCAAAATTGATACTCAAGCAGACATGAGTAATCAAAACTGTCCATCATCTCCAGGACAAACCGTGCTGGCACACATGTTAGCTGGTGAATTGAAAGAAATAGGCATGTCAGATGTAGCCATCGATGAGTTTGGATACGTCATGGCAACTTTGCCAGCCAATACAGACAAAGCAGTTCCAACAATCGGATTTTTAGCACACCTAGACACAGCAACAGATATGATAGGTAAAGATGTAAATCCACAAGTTTGGAACAATTACGACGGTGGTCACATTGTGCTTAACGAAGATCCTCATGTCGTTTTATCGCCAAATGATTTCCCCAACTTAAAAAACTACATTGGGCATGACCTCATTACAACTGATGGCACAACATTGCTCGGCGCTGACAACAAAGCAGGGATTGCCGGAATCATAACCGCAATGGAATACCTCGTAAGCAACCCAGACATCAAACATGGAAAAATAAGAGTCGCATTTACACCAGATGAAGAAATCGGGCGTGGACCTCACAAATTTGATGTTAAAAAATTTGATGCAACATACGCATACACGGTTGACGGTGGACCAGAGGGGGAATTGCAGTTCGAAAGCTTCAACGCTGCAAGCGCCTTCATCACCTTTAATGGAAATAACGTCCATCCCGGGACAGCCAAAAACGTTATGGTTCATTCTGGAAAAATAGCAATGGAATTCCACCATATGCTCCCAGATCATTGGGCGCCAGAATTAACAGACGGGTATGAAGGATTCTTCCATCTTATCGAGATGACATCAGTTGTTGAAAAAACAAATGTGTTTTATATTATCCGTGATTTCGATCGAGAGTTATTCGAAGAGAAAAAAGCACTAGTTGAAAACATTGTTACTGAATTACAGGAGAAATATGGTGAGCATGCAATCGAATTAAAGCTCGAAGATTCATATTACAATATGGCTGAAAAAATCAAAGCTGTCCCAGAGGTTATCGAAGTCGCTGAAGTGGCAATGAAAAATTTAGATATTATCCCAGTTAGCAACCCTATCCGTGGAGGAACTGATGGTTCACAACTATCCTATATGGGATTACCAACCCCCAACATTTTTGCAGGCGGCGAAAACTTTCATGGGAAATTTGAATTTGCGTCGGTTGATGTGATGGAAAAAGCGACAAAAACCATTGTTGAAATTATTAAATTATTTGCAGAAAGAGGGTAGTTGTTGTGATTGGTATAATCGGCGCGATGCCGCAAGAAGTTGCCCTTTTAAAAGGGATGATTGAAGTTGCCAAAGTTGAAAAAATCATGCATGTTGAATTTACAATGGGCGTGTTACATGGTAAGGAAGTCGTATTACTTCAAAGTGGGATTGGAAAAGTAAATGTTGCCATTGCGACAACGTTGTTAATTGAAAAGTTTAATCTGGATTACGTGATCAACACAGGTTCGGCTGGTGGTATTAAAGCGGACGCCGAAGTGTGAGATGTTGTGATTTCAGAATCTGTTGCGTATCATGATGTTGATGTGACAGGATTCGGTTATGCCTGGGGGCAGGTGCCAGGACTACCAGCTGTATTTGAATCCGATGCCGATTTAATCCGAAAAGTTGAAGATGTGTTAAGGTTTACAGATGTTCGCCATTTCAAAGGTCAAATTGTAACCGGGGATGCGTTTGTAAATCGTCCTGAGCAGATGGCTAATATTAAAGAAAACTTTAATCATGCAGTAGCTTTAGAAATGGAAGCGGCAGCTGTGGCGCAAGTATGCCATATTGCAAATATTCCGTTTGTAGTTGTACGTGCATTATCTGATATTGCCGGGAAGGAATCGGAGATCTCATTTGAGGAGTTTTTGCCGAAAGCGGCTGAGGCATCTTCAAGGATGGTTGCTGAACTGGTAAAGGTTCTTTAGGAATAAGCGCCTTTTGATTGGATAAAATGGATTAGTATAAAAAATGAGTGGTTGGCTCGAAATTGAAATTGAGCTGACCTTTTTTTGTTCAGTTTGTCTTGATTTGATTTTGAAACCATGAATGGATCGAGAGTAGTGCTTACCCGACATAATGATGTTAAAAATGCAATATCTAGCTTTTTAAAAGCTTAATGGCGATAAATGGATATTTTAGTCGAAGTTTGTTAGAGAAAACGTTTTAAAGCAGATTTTTGAAAACCCATTAGGAAAAATTCTTGACAAAGACTCAAAAAACGTTATTATTTAGGGTGTTGATATGTAAAATGGGGTTTTATTTTGGCAAATTATTTCATTTGATGATGCACACATTAAATGAAGTAAACAAGCGTATGTAATGGTTTAAATTCTTGTTATTTAAAAAGAATTAGCTATTTGAATGTATTTAAGTTTTGCTGTTGGTAGTAGTGTAGAGCAGGGGAGTGTCGCATAGGCAGATTTATCTTTGATTCGTTCTCAGCATTTCTTTACTAATATGAATATGTGGAGTTTTAAGAAGATTTTCCTCTTGCGATAAAATAATTTACGGTGTTGTGGGTTCTCACGGATGTAACATTTTCTAGCAAGAGTTTTTTTGTGATTGTATGAGATTGATCTTGTGCCGCTGATGATTTTGTTTCACATCCAAATTGCTCCACAATGTTCTAACAGTTTCTTATTTGTGGGTGGTGCTATTTTGGTTTCATCAATGACATAATGAAACAGCTATTCTACGTTAGCTTGCCATAGCCGATCATTAGTGCAATTGTTGTCTCATGATACAATTATCCAAATTATTTCGGACAAAAGTACATATCAAGACTCCAGATTTGAAATTAATATGACAAAAGAGGTGATAATTGAGAATCGTAGATAAAGGGGACAGTAAGTATACAAATGTTAGGAGGAGAAAGAGAATGAGGAAGTTAAAAAAGTTTGTCACGCTGATGTTTGCAGTTGCTCTTTTGCTGGGGGCTATTCCGATAGAGTCAATATTGCCTGTAACAGCGAATGAGGATGTTGGCACTGATGAAGTAGCTGAAGAAATCAATTTAGAAGGAGAATTTTCACCAGAATATGAGATTGAGGAAATAGAATCTAATGTGATTGGTGAGGATATTGACCTTGAAGCTGATGGTAATGATACTGAAGTTGATATTGCTAATGAAGATAATGGTATCGCAACAAGCTCTGTGGATGATGTAGGCGAAGCATTTATTGAGACAATGAGTTTAGAAGTTGCGCCTCGATCTGTGATTAGACCTGTAATTGATACTCCATTTGATGAATATACACTATCGCCTGGAGTAGAAAAAGATTGGGAAGTATCAGTGAGAGTTCCACTAGTAAATCCTACAATGGATATTATGTATGTTGTAGACACAACAGGTTCAATGTGGGGTATATTAGATGATGTGGCTAACGCATTGTCGCAGTTTACCGAGGATCTTGTAGATGCTGGTGCAGCTGATATCCATTTTGGTACAGCCTTTTTTGGGGACTGGGATTATGATAGATATGATCCTAATGGTTGGTTTGGTATTACGCTCCCACTTGGTGGTCATGATGTTCCAATAGTTCAAGGTGCAATTAGAGATTTACCTCAAACAGGTGGAGGAGCCGACGCTCCAGAGGATCCACTTTGGGCACATATGAGGGTGATTGATGAAACAAATTGGAGAGAGGATTCTCAGCGCGTGATCATCCTTATCACAGATAGTCCGACAAAACTTCGTCCAACGGTTATGGTAGGAGGTCACCCAGTCACGTATGAAGGGGCAGCGGCTCTTACAATTGAAAATAATATTGATGCTGTGCTTATGACATTTGCTCCATGGCCAGCGCTCACTCCTTTTGCTGAACTACTTGATGTTGATGAGCATTTGTGGAGTACACAAGCTGAGCTTGAAACTGCACTTCGTGATGCAGTCATTCCTCCAGGAGCGGCATTAAGAGAGTTTGAAGTTGAGGCACGTTTGGAATCGATTACTTATGAGAGTGACGGTGCTCCCTCGACTGATGTAAGCATCACGATTGATCCAGATAGCTTTATTATACTAGGAGGTGAAGTCAGAGAGTTTGACTTCACAGCTATTCCAGTGGTAGTTCCTGATCGTTTCAATGATACTACGATTGTAGAAATTGGATTTTATATTGATGAAGAAAGGATTGATTCGGCAACGCAATATCTAAGATTTAGAGTGGATGCGGACCTAGAATTTACCGAGTTAGGGGTTAATAAAGTATGGGTAGATAATGATGATCTTCATGGAATGCGTCCGGAAAGAATAGAAGTCCAGCTTCAAGCTAATGGAGAGCCTGTAGAAGATGAACCAGTAATAACATTAGATGAAGAAAATGATTGGGAGTCCGAGTTCACAGAACTTCCTAAATATGATGAAGATGGGGAAGAAATCGAATACACAGCGATAGAGGTTCTAGTGCCAGTGGGGTATACAGAGAGCTATCGTACAGTAGATGGTGTTACAACCATCACGAATACGCTGATAGTTACTGAATTAACAGTAAATAAAGTGTGGGTAGATAATGATGATCTTCACGGAATGCGTCCAGAAAGCATAGAAGTGCAGCTTCAAGCTAATGGAGAGGATGTAGAAGATGAACCAGTACTAACCTTAGATGAAGAAAATGATTGGGAGTCCGAGTTCACAGAACTTCCAAGATATGATGAAGATGGAGAAGAAATCGAATACACAGCGATAGAGGTTCTAGTGCCAGTGGGGTATACAGAGAGTTATCGCACTGTAGATGGAGTCACAACCATCACGAATACGCTGATAAAACCAGAGTGTCCACCATGCCCTCCAGATGAGCAATGTCCACCAGTATGCCCATCATGTCCACCAGGACAGCCGAGCCCACCAGGACAGCCAAGTCCACCAGGACAGCCAAGCCCACCAGGACAGCCAGGAACACCAAGTCAGCCAAGCCCACCAAACTTACCACAAACAGGTGCAATTGTAGGTTTATCAGTTTTAAGTGGGTCAGCTTTACTAGCTTCTGGGTTAACCATTGCATCGAAAAAAAAGCTGAAAAAGAATAAAATAATAAGAAAGTAAACGACTAACTACAATTTAACAGCTTTGATTAAATCTAAACAAAATTTTCAAAGATAGCTCATAAATAAGCAACCTTCGAATAGATATAGATTAAGTGGTTGGCTCAAAATTGGGTTTTACTCATCATTGGGTATAATAAGAAGTCTTTAATGCAAAAGAAGAGGTTCTAATACTAGTGCTGTACAGATTAGAGCCTTTTCGATTGACTTGTGTTTGCTCATTGTTAGCAATCCAATATTTAATAAGTTCATCAATAAACTGTGAATATGAAGATGTGGAAGGAAATATCAGATTTTGAATGCTTTTTGATCCACTCATAGTAAAAATTCAATATTAAAAAGTGAATGATCAGTATCAGTTTGTGATACTTTCATTCACTTTTTGCAGGATATTTATTTTTATTTGTTTGATTTTTTCTTTTTCGTATAGATGAAAATAGACGAACCAGTTAAGAATGCTGCACCTAATGCCATATGGTTTAGTGAGTTAGCACCTGCTTGTGGTAATGGTGGACTACCTGGTGCTGGTGGTTGACTTGAGGATGGTCCCAATGGTTGACTACTTGATGATTGACTACTTGATGGTTGACTGCTCGGTGGTGTTGAAGGACATGGAGCACCTGGTGGACATGTTGGGCATGTTGGAGGACATGGAGCAGGAGCACCTGGTGGGCATGTCGGGCATGTTGGCGGAACTGTTGTTGGTTCAGTCGGTTCAGTTGTTGGTTCAGTCGGTTCAGTTGTTGGTTCAGTCGGTTCAGTTGTTGGTTCAGTCGGTTCAGTTGTTGGTTCTATCGGCTCAGTTGTTGGTTCTATCGGCTCAGTTGTTGGTTCTATCGGCTCAGTTGTTGGTTCTATCGGCTCAGTTGTTGGTTCTATCGGTTCAGTCGTTGGTTCTATCGGTTCAGTCGTTGGTTCTATCGGTTCAGTCGTTGGTTCTATCGGTTCAGTTGTTGGTGGTTCAGTTGGTATTACTGTTTCTGCTGGAACTGTTGTTGGCTCTGTTATTGGCTCCGGAATAGCATATAAGAGGTTGATCGTCGTTAATTCCTCGCCATAGACACCAGTTAATTCTTCTATACTTTCAACAAAGACATAATCTCCAATTCTTGCTGGTGGATTAACAGTAAAGCTTTGTCCAATGAATCCATCCTTTACATAAGTATCACGTATAGTAGTAGGAACAGCATCATCAATAGTGTCAATATCAATGAAGTTTACATTTACCTCTCCATGTGGCAAAACTGTTCTTGTAATAATTTGGACATTTGAAAAAGTAGTAAAAGACAATTGGCTGCAACCGTGCGAACCATAAGCAGAAAACAATCCAAAATCATTACCACCAGTATAGTCAGCTGATGGTATTTCAGATAATTCTGCTGTTTCTAAGTCAATTGAAAAATGAATATCTTCAACATCGCCATTAGGTCTGATGTGCTGTATATCAATTGCAAATTTTGTTTCCTCTGCAGTAATATTAACCTCATACCTATCTCCAGTTCCCGTACTAACTGGATGGGTGCGAATAGTTGGCCAGCTAAGATGAGCGAAATTCCCACCAAACGGACCACCAAGACCACCTGGATTTTGCGCAGCTCTTATATCGAAATGATCTAACATTCTTAACGTAATTGCAGATTCTTCAATTGAAAGGGCATAGCCACTGACTGTTCCATCAGCATGTCTAACCATGTTAACGAAAAATCCAAAACCAGCGATTGTGTGCCAATCAATTTGATTTTGTTCAACCTCAAAGGAGATTTGTTTTTCGGCTGAATCTGTCTCTTCGTAGTATAGATGATCCAGATGTGCTATTGAATCATATCCGAAAAATCGAATTCGATTCTCATCCAAAAATTGAATGCGATCACTTGTACCATTTCCAAGAAGGTCTGACCGATCTTGCGTAAAAGCCCAATCAAAGGTACTAGTATCAGGATCAGGAACTATTTCCCAAGGAATATCAATTAAAGATTGATTAACTGTTGGATCGAAATCAGGGTCATTGACCACAATTGGTAATTCTTCGTCTGCTGAAACTGGTGCAGTATGTGTAAGTGGAAATAAACTAACTATCATTGCAATTAATATGATTATTGAAAGAAATTTTCTAGCATTAAGTTTCTTCATTTTTTTATTCTCCTCTTTTCGCGCACGTTCTTGCGCTTTATTATGTACTTCCGCTCCTATAATTGCGGTATAAAACAACCGACTCAGCCTGAGGGGGAAGCCCAACGGTGACCAAAGCATATCGATAAAGCCAAAATTAGTTCTACTAGAACGAGTTGTTTGGCAAGTTAGGTCATATATGGTAAAGCTTTAGCCAAACGTCTATCTGTAACGGATAGGACAAGGTAAAAGGGAGTAGTTTCTAAATAGTTAATTGCGAAATGCCAAAGCCCTGATGCTATGGGCTTTTTCGAATGAGTAAAAGACTTCCCCGATATTTGAATTCAGCCTGTCTGATTTTCTACCCACACTTGCACCTGGTTCCAACTCATCCTTGATACTATACTATCTAGTGTAACAGAGAAGCTAAACAATTTTTGTGATGATTGTTAATCTTAAAGCTTTTTTTTCGTTTTGACATCCACCCTTTCTACCAGTATTTCATCAAATGTTAATCACAATAAACCACCTTGCAACAACAATATGATTTTTAAATCACTATATCTTTTCTTACTCACCTCACAGCCATATATTTTTGTTCAACTTTATACAATACCACAATATCTTCTTCAGCTTCTCACAAAGTAATCAATTCTTGAAATTTCAAGAAACTATTTTTTTACTCCCTCGTCAAAGAAAATACGTTGTACTCAAACTCCATATTTGATTTTTGTCAATTCGTACATTACCGAACTAATTGTCGAAAAACAAATATTCTTGATAATTATACCAAATTTTTTAGCTATTATCAATTGTTTTGCAAAAGAAAACGCGTTCTATTTAAATTTAACCCCCAAAATTCGATATTTAACCCTAAATTTGAATTATGCATAGGTTAACTAAAAGTCTGAAAACTCAAAAGTTGATTTGCTCCAATAATTGACTTGCCTCACTAAAAAATGTAGATTTTCCATTTTATTGAATGAGATGACGCTTGAAATATACCAAGTTTAGATGCAATGACTCTTGTTGATGTGATATTTTAAAAAGCCATATACGGGGTATCAAGAAACAACGTTTGGAATTCTCATTCAATTCTTTTGACATCAACAGTACCGATAAAATTTCCTTTTTCAAGTTGATAAGTGGGAAAACAGGCTATTAGTTTTGTCGAATATAATTTAAAAATGTTAAGAATGAGAGATAGGTGAAGCTTCGAATAGAAAAACCTTCGTCACAAAAGTCAACGTTCTCATATGGAAAGGTCTTGCCAAATTTTTACTTTTAATAAAATATGTCATCGGTTACAGATAATATGGAACGGGTTACGGAAAAAAAAGCACTTGCTTTTATAGGTAACAGTATATATAATGCAACTTGTAAAGTGTTTTCAAAAAAGGACAAAAGCCGCCAATAAAGTTCAATTTTGAATGCAACTTATAGACAAATAAATAAAAAAGGAGAAGTTAAGAGATGAAGAAAAAATTATTTGTTCCAAAACAGCGTACAACGAGTAAGCGGTTATCTTTTCTGCTTGCTTTCGTTATAGGTTTTATTGTTCTTGTTTCAACAATATCTGCAGCTGCTTTTATGACTGATGCTAATCCTGATGAACCTGATGAATCGGTGGATGCAAATTCTCCAATGACATGTTCTGTTATGCCACTGTCGGGTATTGGCGGGGATTGTAGTAGGAGGATTGATCGTGAAAATTTTCTAGATCACTTTGACTTAGGCCAGCGTCCAAATTCCATACCAAATTATGCAGTTTCCCAATTTGGATATGATCCAGAAACTGGAATTGTACAGTTTACACAGGAAAATGGTGTCGTGGAGTGCTTACGAACTCCTCCTAATAGAGATATGGCTCCTTATCCCAACGTATGGCCTTGTCTTGGTCTTGAAGGAGAGGAACCAGATGTGAATGGAAATTGTTATACACATACACAGGAGAGGTTGAGGCGTTGCGGCCAAGCTGGAAATACGACGTTGGAGCATCGTATTGATATGCGCGAAAACTTCTATATAGAAGGAAATGTCTTTTTAGGTGATGTTACTCAACAAGGAAGGTTACCTGCAGATCCTGCGGATCCTGAATATCCTAATGGACGATTAACTCCTGAGGGTTCTGGTGTGCACTATTGGGGTCATGATCATGATAATCTTTATAGAAGACGTGGTGCAGATGGGGTTGCCTTTGCCTTTCATCCTGGAGCGGTTGGAGACATAGGTGCGACTGGAAACGGTCGTGGTATTGGTGGCTTGCCAAATGCTTTCGGGTTTGCGTTTGACACATGGTGGAATCACTGGCCTACGGCTGAATATTCAAGAGATCCAGGTCCTTTTGGTCCTAATATGACGACTGCTGAAAATTATAGTGGACATGGTTATCCATTTGCAGGATTTGTTACAACAATTGATCCACCTGTCCCTCATAGTGCTAATCCTGCTGTGCCTAATAACCCTGCTGTTGTGTATATGGGAGGAAGAGGAGGATCGCCAGCTCAACGATTAGGAAATGGAACGAGAAGTGCTGATAATAGAGATATAAGTGTTCATACGGTTGGAAGCTTGAATCCAACGAATGGTGAATGGCATCATGTGTCATTCAACTTCACTGTAACAGAAGCAACGCCAACAACGCCAAGAACCCGTGTACTAACAGTTGTGTATACGCATAGTTCAGCTCTAGTATGGGATCCTGTTCAACGTGGATATGTTCCTGATGAAGCTGTAGTAGCAGCGGATCTATTAGCGAATGGGCTTTTACCAGAAAATGAAAGAGTGCGACAGACATGGACGAAGGATGTAGATTTAATTCTCGATGCACAGGAAGCTGCAGGAATAGATTCTTATGTTTTCGCAATCTCTGCTGCAACTGGTTATAGATTCAATGATCAAGCATTTAGAATCATGCAGTTTTGCTTTTCAGAGCCACCGATAGATATTGAATTCATGAAAGTAAATCATGTCAATGAAGCTTTGCCAGGTGCCATATTCCAACTTTACGAGCGTAATGAAGAAAATGAGTGGGTAAGTAAAGGAGATCCTGTCACGAGTGCTGCTAATGGTATCGTTATCCTCGAAGACTTACGCCCTGGTAATACATATCGATTAAGAGAAGTCGAAGCGCCACCTGGATTTATAAGCTCACCTGGACACTGGTATATTACTTTTGATGTAGATGGAAACCATACCTTCACACCATACGATGGAGCACCTGGTTTTGATGAAAATCTAGAAGGTTTTGACTCCGTAAGAAATGAAACAGTACCAGAAACAACAGCACCAACAGAAACAACTGAGCCACCAACAGAAACAACGATACCAACAGAAACCACAGAACCAACAACAGATCCAACCGAACCAACAACTGAGCCGCCAACCGAGCCCACAACCGAGCCACCAACGGATCCAACCGAGCCAACAACAGAACCACCGACGACAGTACCGCCAACAACAGTACCGCCAACAACAGTACCGCCAACAACAGTACCGCCAACAACAGTACCACCAACAACAGTACCACCAACAACAGTACCACCAACAACAGTAC
>Ga0123355_10008252_pt1 | contig 15735 bp, 13 predicted proteins | sample TergutEmb28metaG_3_FD_89872 | JGI IMG/M metagenome (GOLD analysis project Ga0123355, IMG submission 89872) | Embiratermes neotenicus P1 segment gut microbial communities from Petit-Saut dam, French Guiana - Emb289 P1 | ecosystem: Host-associated > Arthropoda: Insects > Digestive system > Gut ... | reverse complement strand
TTTTTCTTAGACCCGCCCCGCCCTTGTGCCAAAGAGGAGATCTCCCCCCCCCCCCCCCCCCTCCCATTAGATCGAAGCTATATTTGTCTACGCAGTTTCACTTGAAACGTATCATTCTTGCCCTTTCAGAGAATCCCGACGTGTCGTCTTGATCCAATTTAGCTCGCAATTTTTAGATTTGCGTATGGAGATCGTATCAAGTTAACCCGTCTTCAGGGATGAGCCGCTTTTTCCTGGGGCAGATGTGTGCCGACGTTTCAGAGGTCCCTGTTGCCTTCATCAACAGAATAAGCTGCACTTCAGCTGGAACCAACCAAAAGCTGCGGCCTTCCAAACGCAACGGCGAACTCCCTCGGTCCGTTTTGCCATTCCTAATACGAAACGCACCGCGAGGATATGGTACGGGAACCTCAGTAGCGACTTGCATAACGGTGGTTGTGCTTACGTTAACGGATTTAAAGTCTTGGTCCCGCTATGTGAGGATGATGCGGATATAGGAGCGGGGTGCAATGGAGCAGAGCTCTGGACGAGCTAGTGTAATTTGGGTGACAGTACGAGTGGATGTTGGACGCAGATGTTATTCTGAAACGTCGTTAGATATTTAGCAGACTGCACGGCGTTGAAAACCTGATGTCTCACAGGATCACACATTCGACGCGCCGAAACAATACTGTTGACGCCAGTCTTTTTTCAGATTTCTGGCAATGAAGACAGCAAACGGTCCTTGTGTTTCATTTCACGGCGCTGTCTGAATCGCATTCGAGGGTTGCACGAACTCAGGCAACTAAATTTTGTACAGTGGCCCCTACAATTTTTCGGTCCTCGGTATGAAACGCTCCTCACCGTAATCGTCTGGCGCCTAGAGTTTTGGGGTAGCCTGTATATAGTTTTTTTTTGGAAAAGTTGTGCACCCCCTTCTCAGACTGCATGCCATCTATGATAAATTATTATCGAATGAATCCGAAAGGACTTTGAAGTGGTTGTGGCCCAATCGAGGTAGTATTCACACACATGCCAAGAGTGACTGAGTAAAACCACCAGATGCCTCAGAAGGACCGAAATTCGAACAGGGTACCTACGGATACATGTATAGAGCCTTGCCGCTACACTAACCCAATTTCTCGGGTCTGTAATAGGGGGCCGGACATCTTGGGCCGTCGTCTGTAGTGACCTGGTTGGTTATAAATTGCAATAAGGGAATCAGGATTCCTATACCGGAAGGGACAAGTTGTTTCTTCTCTGTACCGTCTGTGATGCCCACCCAATCAACAACCCTTCCCGGGAGCAAAGCGAACGAGTCGCCTCAATCTAATGTTGAGATTGAAAGTTTGTGGAGATTTACCTCCACTTCCCTATACGTCTTCATGGCGTGCCATGTAGGCAGGAGGAATATGCGGTCGGTTTGAACCGCGACCATGTTGATTCTTTCTCTGATTCTTATTTATGTGAATATTTGTAAAGCTATTGTGTCTCGCGTGTTGCAGACCTTTGAGGACAGCGGTCCATTTCTGCCTGCATTGGAGCGTCGCAGCGCGGTACGACAGATCGCCCCGTGTCTGGCATGGCGCAATGTTGACTACATGCCCAAACTGCCTCCACGTGTTCCACACAACCACTACCAACAACAGTAACCATCTTCAGCACGAGCAGCACAGACTGATAGTGCAACCACAACAGTTCACACCACTGCCATCGTCATCTACCGTTCACTTCACGGCACCATGTTGCGAATCGAGCAGGCAGCAACAACCACTGTTGGTGTCCCTTCAGTTGCCACCCACAAATGTATCAACAACATGCACGGTTGCTGTGTCCACGACGAATGGCTGCGAGCAGCATATGAGCCAGCGTGTATTGGCTGGCATGACAGGAGGTGGCATCGTCCAGACCACTGTGGCCGACAATCCGTCGTCTGTGATCCAACATCAGAGTACCCAGGACGAGAAACTTGTCTTCCCTCCTTGTTCCCCACAATCATCACCATCAGCACCCCTCTCGTTTCTCCTTCCATCAGCACCAAATGTCTTCACGACAACCAGACCTTCCACACTGTTGCCTTTACAGTGGACAGTGTCCACAGCTGCTGTTTCGTCTGCAGTCACCACGAGCACTGTACATACACCCCAACAGTGGGCTCTTCCGTCACCAACTGCATCTCCGTGGTACCTCGGTCTTCAGATGCCACCGGCACAACAGATTCCTCAAGTCGCGCAGTCAGACACAGACCTTGTACGACTTGCAGCGACCTTGAAGGCACTGAGGACATCAGGATGGTACTACGACGGTCTGTCATGGCAGGAATCAGCGGAAGCGCTACAATCGACTTCGCCAGGGACATTCCTGGTAAGGGATTCATCCGATCCCAGGTTCCTGTTCTCCCTGAGCGTCCAAACCGAGAGGGGACCTACAAGCGTGCGTCTGCATTATGTTTGCGGTCAGTTCCGGTTGGATGCAGAACCAAGGCTGGCACCACTGATGCCTCTGTTCGAGTGTGTGGTTCGACTGGTGGAGTATTATATAGATGCGACGAAAGACACCGTACAAGCAAGCGGTGGCGAGGACGACACGAAACGGAACAAGGACAGCCAACTAAGCCACAAGGGGCAAGTGTGGGTGGACGCCCGGGGACGCATGTACTCTCACGTTCTTTTGAAGGCGCCACTGTACAAGAAACAACAACTTCCGTCTCTGCAGCATCTTGCACGGTTGGCGATCAACAGGAGTCTGAAGGCCGCAGGAGCCCAACAGTTTTCCAGAATCCCCAGTTCCACTGCCCTACCAACATCTCGACTCCCCTTACCAACCCTGCTTACGGACTATCTGAGGGAGTATCCGTACACCCACTGACCAAACTTCAGGGACGACTACTTGACAATCACAGTAACTGCGATACCGCCGAGATGCTGGATAAGAAGGCAAGAGGTGAAGCAACCGATAGCAATACCGTGGAGTTACAGGACTGCACTGTCGGAGAAGGGACACGTCGCGTGAACAGTAACGGCAGGCACAAGCTGAACCCGGAAGGAGTTCTGTTTTCCTGTGTATCGTATTTGTCTTCCATGAAGGCTCTTGTAATAGTCCTTAGATATTATGTTCCACTTATGATCCTGTTGTTGGAGATCTTCAAACCTGAACGGACGAGGAGGGAACAGCGCAGGCTTGTGTACATTTACGAACGAGAGGAAGAAAAGCACAGTGTAACGCTGGAAGTACCTGCACGTGTTGTTTATGTGTGTAAGACAGGTGCAAGGAACTGGCGATCTTCGTTTATTTGGGGTCCATGATAATCGTAGTAATAGTAATAATGATAATGCTTATTATTATCCTGTCAGTAGTGTCATGTTCAAAATAGGGTCATATCTGTATTTGAAAATGCTGGTAGGGAGTGTCGGGGGAATTTTAACACATTCCCCAAAAAATTATCCTTGTAAAAAAAACCAGTAATTATTCTTACAAAAAAAAAAAAAAATCCCATAAAGTGTCTATGCATGTGACGTAGGTTTAACACATTGTTCATGATCGATAACATTTAATAAATTCAGTGTGCGTATGTGTGTACGAGGCAGATGTTTATACATCCATATTTATTTTCAATTTGTGTGTATGGACAAGTGAAATGAGGAAACATAGGTATATGTAATGTGAAAACAGCATATGCAGTTACAGAGCCAATATCTGCTATTACAGCTGCTGCCTTATTTATGTTTGTGTACTCTTTTCTAATAACATTGTCATAATGTTTAATGCTTTGAGCGTCTCATCATCGTCGTCATCAGGAATTATTCCATAAGCTAGAGATACTTGAAATAGCAAGGCTGAGCCAAATATGTAGCAAACACAGCATGTTTCTTTTAAATCTAACCCCCCCCCACACACACACACAAAGAGCACGAAGAGAAACGCTAAGGTAGAGCAGGGGTCTCAAAACTCAAAAGAGTGTGCGGGTCACACGGATAGTTCTGAAATTTAAGGCTGGCTACACGTAATTCTAAGCAATAAAGCAGGAAGATATATTCATTAAAATTCATTACGGCTTTAAGAATACTGAATACTTTTAATAACCGAATCACAGTATGTTATCAGTCATATTAATATTGGATTTTAAACTTCGTGGCATTGATATCTGTACAGACGCTCGTCGTTTGTTTCCAGCAACTCCGATCCTTCAGGGTCACGACGAAAAGCACTTTAGCCCATTTTACGTCCAGCTAAATCCCATCTGTCATTTGCTGGCATTATTAGGAACTCACCATATTATCCACGTTAGCAGGATAAGGGTTTAAAGGAAATATGCTTCAGCGCTAAGCCGGTCCACAGCATGTAATTGGAAAAAGATCAGTGAGAGGGCAGCACAATATGAACTGACAGACTGTGTATTTTGAGACTCATGCTGTAATGTTTGCCGCAAGGTTTGCGGTTTTTTTAAATGTATTTTATCAATTTATGTTCGTACTGTTTCGTGATGGCCGTCATTAGGCGAAACTCAATAATCAATATATTTGGGTATTTTACTGGTACGCTTAAATTCTTATATGTCCGGAATAGAATCCGCATAGATGTTACCACTGGACGTCAGACGAGACGCCTACTTCCAGGGGGCACTGTACCGTTCAAAGACATTGCTTATGAACAGGCTAGTAGGAGTGATTTGATTTTTCCATTTTTTTTTTTTGGAGCAAGCGGAAAAGAGAAGTGCAGCTGAAGAAAAGTTGACTGCGCGCTTTCTCTGAATTCTACTAATACTGATTTTTTTTTTTAATATTAACATACCAAATAAGGGTCAACAAATCTGGTTGAGAAGGTTCAAATTATGCGCCAAACAGTGTTATAAAGAGTGTGGACTTATGTCAACTGCGAAAAATTATTACGTATGATCATTACTGTTTATCTAAACGCCAAGGAATGGTACTTTATTTAGTACATATCAAGTGTCTTGAAACACTGAAGTATAAATAACGCAAATATCTGACGCACAAAGGATTGGAGGTCTTTTGTACATGCATTGAGAATATACTGCGCTCTGACTGGAGGGGAGGCGTCGTTTGGAACGTTCGTGAAAAGTAAATAAATATAAATGTATTTATATATTTATGAAAGCCGATAATATAAGAAACAAGAAACAACTGGAATATTAAAATAAAACATTATTATTATTGTTATTGTTTTTATTATCAGTACTTTTGTGGGCGTACGCAACGAAAATATCCAAAACAACCCGCCCATTAATTTCGCCGATGCTGTATGTGTGCATGTAGAAACACGAGCACCGCTGCACGGTTTTTGCTTAAATTGGGTACTGGAGGAGCTTCACGGAATTTGATTGAAATGTTCCATTTTGGAGTTAAAAATCTGCCAGAGTTCCTTTATAGTTTTTCTTAAACCCGTTCCTATATTTACCATGATGCCCGCCCGCCCGCCAATCGATATACCACAGGGGAGGACTATAGACCCCAGGATCACAGCCGTGCATTTCGCTGCCCCAAGTCAAGCAGTTTCTCAGATTCAGAAATATTGACTAGTTCCCTTTCCCTCCCTGGTGCTGGCCCCCTTTCTTCAGCAATATCGACTTGCGATTCCTCGAAATGAGGGAAGGTATAGAATACAGCGGTCGCCAACACCCTCCCATAAAACCTTCAGCCGCTACGTCATGCAACATGCGAGTCTACTGCATCCCCTGTCAGTGGGACGGGAGCAAAATCAATGACATTTCGGACAGCATTAACTGGATCTGTCGCAGTTAAAAAATCAGTCCGTACTGCGAAGTAAACACTGCCTCGGTTATAAAAACCGATAATTTAATGCTGTATAGGGAAATAATCGCCGTTTTTCCTCAAATCCATTAAAACACGTGAATACATTGTGGGCAGAATACAGAATTTATGAATGTTAAACTTGGTGGTACATATAGTAACCACTGGATTTTAAAAGGTTAACACGTACTGCTGTGAATTCTACACTGCCCGGGAGTGGAGGTTGAATATTAAACTTACAGCGACGCTGGGTTCCGAATTCCAACTACAGCCTTTTAAGTAAATTCACATGCGGACGGTGCGCCGAGCCTGTCAGCATATGCAGAAGATTAGGCCCATAAAGTGTATTAAGAACGGCACTGAAGGGCTAATCTCATAACGAACGTGACACCGTCCAGCTTTGGACGGCTACCATTACTCGGAGCAGCACATCTACCAGTCTACACGATGCCACGTCTCGGAAGGATATTCTTAAGGGATATATAGCCGAGTATTTCCTATACGAGTATCCGAGGTAGGTTGGTATCGCTTGACCAGGTTATGACCACCGGGCAGAGGCAGATCTGATGCTGCTCACCACTAGGTCCATATCGCGACTGGATCTCAACACGTGTCCTATCCAGCGGGGTAAAGCGAGCTGAGCATAAAGCTAACAACAACAACAACCATATTTACTGTCAAGTTCTAGGAATGCTTGTGAGCCACATAAACAACAGCGTATGTGACGTCATGGCGGAAGTGCGTACGTAGGAACAGGCAGTTCGGGGCGGAACTCCCAAAGTCTATTGTCCTGGTAGTCACACACACAGGCCCATCTAACAGCATTGTTATTTCGTTTCGTTTTTGCTAAGATCGTGGTACTGCCTTACATAATCAAGTTTCGCGTCGTGGCCACCATCTGTAGTTACGATATTTCATACGCAGTTTATATACACGTCTCTGATTCAATCAGATTTCACATTTCTAGCTTCATCGTTTCATCAGTTACCCGCCCTGAAAGCTGATGCTGAATAAATTCTCGCACGGTCGTCATCCTGTTACTTCGCATTCTACAGAAATAGTACCTCAACCAAAGTTAACTCAAAATTAAGTCTAGCTCTGACTCGATAAATCCATGCGTCAGCCATGTTATTATGAGATATCATACGAAATTTAAAAGTACAGCGTTTGGGGTTGTGTCCTGTGAGGGAGTAGCGATTGACCCAGTTCCGCAAAAAATCGCAGAATTTGCTGTTGAAGTGATGCACACAAACAGTCGTGGTGACCCCACGAGACCTTTCTGACGGTCAAAGGAAGATGGGCTGGAAGTGACAATCCCACTTGTCTGCGTTACGTGTCCAGTGCGTTTCTTTCGCTGTGAAACGCATCTCCCGTGATGTAAGGCCGTGTGGTTTGGTATCCATCCACAGAGCTACACGGCGTCATATCGCATAAAATATTGGCAAATTTTCACCTCCCTCTTCCATTTAAATTTGTTTTCCCCTGCTTTTATTCGTAATCAAAGTCCTTTACAGTTCTAAAAATTATATCGATGTACTGAACCGAATACAAAGTTTCGGCAGTTCGAGAAGGTCTCAGATATTCCACGGTGATGCCTTCATTTCCAACGTTTCGAGGTGTCATGCCGTTCTGTCTCTCTCTCATCCTCTTTCTAGAAGCAACTCTGCATAAGAACAGGCATAAACAACTTATTACTTTTGTTATATGTACTTGTGCAGCCAGACGGAACTTTCTTGTGATCGATTGATTTTACCTTTCTGTCAGTAACAGACACGTACCAGTGTCAAACGGTAGAATGGATGGCAAAATGGACGGGATTTGGGAGGACGCGGTCACGACCTAATGGATGTACTGTCCCAGCATTTTCATTGAGGGACTGAGGAAAACCGCAGAATACCTTAGCGTAGCCGATGATCCAGCAGAGATTCGAACCATGTCTCCCGAATATAGCCCGTTATGTCGAGACGGGTTGTAGCATCGTTGCTGGGATAGGGAAAAAACACTCGAGTGTCACCGTCGCGCGATACCGTCAGTAATTTGTTGCGCATGGACTGAAAAATTCGCGCTGTATCCATGTTTTAATTGTAATCTTATAAACGGTATTTCATATAGAAACTGTAGACTTGTTACGATCGGAGTTCGCACGTTTCAGACGTCCCAAAATTAGTGAGAACGTATTTTGTACAAATTTTTCGGTACAGTACAAGGAATAATGTTAAGAAGACAAAATATGTAATGTGGGTAAGAATTGTTACCACTGAAAAGGGATACGTGACACTGCACAGTGAGACAACAGTGACAACAAAAAAGTGCCGAAACTTTGGGCACGTGTAACTTACTCTGTGGCGAGTCTCCTCCACTCGCAATACGTTGAAAACAGACACTTATAACAGTTCCATTATCTCCAAATACCATTTTGTAAATCGTTACCTCGTGATGTGCTAGGCGCCTGATGGCTACACTGTGCAGGAAGCGCAGTGGAGCGGACCGCCTTATACAGCAGACTATGTCATTCTGTTCAGTGCTTGAGCGTCCTGAATTGACAAGTCATAAAAGGCTTGCTTCTGATGTACGTGTTTATAAACATGTAAAAGTGATTCTGTATGAAATCCAATTTTAACTTCACTGGGGTGAATTTGGTATCTGACCTACGGAACCGTTAACAAATTTGGGTACATTATATCCGCGATCATTTTAGCACCAGGGTTTCCGGTAATATACCCCGTTTAAACATGCCTTATTATTCATGGGGCGCAGCTGAAAAAAATTATAGTATAGCAAGGCGAGTCACCTGTAATTTTAAAAACAGCAATTCGCAACAAACAGTCCCAAATTTGAGCAACTTCATAAAATTTGGTATATCGAGGCCCAGAAAGTGATACCAAGACTGCCACTTTGATTCAGCGTTGCCACTGAAAGAAAACCCAATGGTGGTGACGATGAAAGCGCTCGGGGCTTCACTCTCTCTTCCTACTTTCGTATTTCCCTCCATCCCGTCTGGCCTATGTCAAACAGCCGTAAACGCATGCCCCTTACTGGCTAGAGTGGAGGGGAATGGAAGTAGCTGGAGAGGGTATCGTAACATGCGGAACTGTTTGATGGGTGTCGAAACAGGGGACTTCCTACCGTAACCAAGGTATTTTTGAATTTAAAAAAATGGTACCACCATGAGTAATGGTGACAGTATAAATACAGTTCCGTAATTCTAACTTCTGTAATGAAACTGAAACGCCGTGTGTTCGGACCTCTGATAAAGAATATTGGTGCATTTGGTAAGATCGTGTTGTAACTGTGCCCCACCGTTGAAAGGCGAGACTAGGAATGATCAAGGGACCAAGATGTTTAGGGAGATGCTTCATGTAACGAGATGATTGTATTCCCCAACAAATCAACGTTGTCCTTTAAAAGCTTAATGCGCGGTGACGGTTAACATTCACCGCCCTGTAGCGAAAAGGACGACGACGTATTTAGGTGTGGTATAGAAATTACTAGGTGAAGATGTGATTGTGGGACGATCTTAACCCTTTAAAATACAGTAGTTACCACAGTGTACCTCCCGATTTATCATTTAAAATTCTCACAATCAGGCACTGTTTCTCCAAGAAAACTCATTACATGGTTTTATTTGTAATGAAGTCGCCGTATGTTCTCTGCGAGGAAGTAGATGAATGCATATATATTATTATACTGATAGACTGCAGGCTTTAAAGGGTTAATAGATCTGCCTGTTTATATGAGTGGGCTTACAGGGCTGTACTACGAATGTTTGGTGTCTGATCGTGCGCGCGCGCGCGCGCGTGTGTGTGTGTGTGAATGAAGAAATGTGTCAACGACTTTTCAGTTTGTATTCGAAAGAAAATTTAAATTATTAAAAGTATTTATTAAATAATTTCTGTTGGGTGTTTATTTTATTCCTTATCCCCTGTCCTTTTAGGGAAATCTCCCTCTATTCTTGTCAGCGGTAACACAGAACTTAATGAGCAACCTCACAGTAGCCTACTGAGCTATGCAACAAGCTGCCCGCGACTGGACGTTCTTGTGCATCCTCGCATCCTGTTTGTGTTATATTCACAATAGTAATGACCTTTGTAGGGTTATTTCAATATGCATGTTCTGTGAATCCCATTATGGGTTTGGTCTTCCCATCGTCGTCTTGGTCAAGCAACGCGTCTTCCGGTATTAGCGGAGTGCCAGTTACGGTAGGTTACCTCTACACCTCCACAATGGTTCTGAACGCCCCGTCCATTTAGTACGTATCCTGTGTTCTTCAGCTGGGACATTTCTTTCTGCCTTAATTTCACGTCTCTCAGGTCCCACATGATTTTTGTAGAGCGTTATTCAAGTCTGTAAACCACTCCGGGCCTCGCAGAATTCAGTATGGCCAGGTCTCGTATTTCATGTTCGCTTTCACGCCATGAGTGAATATATGTAGAGAAAGGGGTATAGGCTTATTCTTAACCTCTGCCCTAGATGGCGGTGAGAGGTCAGCTTCATGCCCAGGCCGCTTTACCCCCGGGAAACAATTCAGATGCCAACTGAATAGGGGGCTGGGTGGGCCCTAGAGCCGGTGTGGACGTTTCGTTGAATAAAACATTTTGACGCTACCGGGATTTTAACCGCAGACCGTCCAGCCCGTAGCACAGGCACTAGCGACGTCGTTGGCTTATTGTCACATTTCCAAACGCTACGGCCATCGCAGTATCCGCCCCACTACACCACAACCGGCTGTAAAGCTTACGTCGTCCAATCGCTATATTCCGTTCACATATGCACGCACATACAAATTACCTCCGGATCCATCCAGACGCAAAGCGGTTAAGACGTTGCAAGCGTTGGCGCACGGGATATTAACTACGTACCTATACTATCTAGCAGTTCATCCGTCTGTCCGATTTTGTCGGTTCCTTGTCCACGCCGCGCTCTCATAAGACCTGATTTTGATTGTGGTACCACGACGCGCGGGGCGGGATCAAAAATTTTCCGGTACTCGGATGATTTGTAGTAAAAGGGATGGGTGTGCCGAGGGTGACATCGCCCCGTTGTGTATTTCTCAGTAAGGTGCTAATTAGCCCACCAAACACAACATACAGATCTACAATAGACCTTTATCACGTGCACTATTGTACTAGATCTGTTATGATGTGTTTGGTTGGTTAATTAGCACCGTTCCATTTACCGCCGGTAAGTTCGCTGCTGTACTGACCGATTATACCGCCCGTGCTGTAGTACTCTATATAAAACCTTACATAGTTACCCTCGAGGTACGGCTTTTCTGCAGACATTCGAACAGGCCAGCCATAGCTGCAAGTACCTCTGGAAGTCCGCTGGTGCTATCACTATATGACCCGCTTGCTATGGAAAGGAAAAGATAAACCATTACAGGTCTGGACAGGCCGTTAGGGCTCCGGGAGGCTGAGGCTCCCAGATGTCAAGACAATCAGCACGTGAAGATGGTAAAGTTTTCAGCCCCACGCACCCGCCGCCATTCCCCCCAGCAGATACCCGTGGTACTCATTTCGGTTAGAGGCTGAGTCGACCCCAGTGCCACAGTGCGGCCAGAAGGATTAATTCAGTGAAAAATTCCAGTAACTATCGGGAATCGAGCCCTGGACCTTCCGGATTGTAGTGCAGAGCCACAGCCCCATGGAAACGCTTGTACGGACGCAAAATGGTAACCACTGAGCCCATCTTGGGACGGCCAGGAGTCGCACGGAGAGAGTTGGAGAAAACAGAGTATCGTTCATAAAAACCTGCTGCACACTGCGAGGGTCCTCAATGCGCCACTTAACCTAATCTTCCTTCTAAATGCTGTGAACCGAGCCGTATGAAGTAACAGTTTAGTCCACTGCCTCTCCAAGCGTCACACCGAACTGGTGCCACATCTGTGTGAATTTTGGCCGCATTTTTACCGTCACTTGTCGCTGCTGGCTTCCATAATCACGGCTTTCCCAAACTTTTAAAATTTTACGAATTTCAGTCATTTCTTTTTTACTTGTTTCCACACCAATTGCAGCCATATCGAGCGTGTTCTTTGCACCGTCCATGGCTGCACGAGTACGTAAAATTGCCATAAAGCCTTGTTTTTTCCCCCCAAACTACGCGTTGCGTATGCGTGAGGCGTGATACGTTATTCCGAGATCGCGCATGGGTCGACTGATGGATACTGCGTGGCTGTTGTTTCTTTAAACAACACGCGTGTTATTGTCACATGATCACTGATGTGTCGTGGAACAAATTACAGGACCATAGCGTGAGGATGACGGACCCTCTCCGAATTTGCTGAAGGACTCAACCTGAATCCCTTTTGCCTCAAATATGACTTTCGTCTACCTCTTCTGCTCAGTTCACAAGCCTGGAACTGAACGAGGCTTGTCGTGGATTCTTCGGTTACAAACACATTGTAATGGAAATGACACTGGACGCACAGAGAAGAGACCGCGCTGTTATAAACCACCATCCCGCAAACGCGATCACGCAGTCACGCAATCACGCATGCTGTGTTCTTAAAAACCAACCGATGTTCGTCGCGTTCCATACGGATTCCCAAAGGCTCCTCGTCGCGTATCTCACTCTCGTCTCTCGGTTTCGGTGCCGTCGGCTTTGGTCTTGTTACTACAGGCGACCGTAACCGGCTGTTTCCTGTGTATTTAGGGCAGTAATAGGCTATCTGCGTCCCACTGAAATTACGTCTGCGACCCTCGAGTGTTTGTATGAAGGATAATTTCTGAGTGATGGAGTGAAACTCGCGAGCACGGTTAAATTTTTCCTTCTTCGTAGGTGCTTCGGCCCGCTTTAAGATAATGGAGTTTTTATGAGGTGAGGATATACCCCCACGCCCAACCCCCCAAATAAATTTAATGAACAGTATTGAAGTGAATATTGCATGGGAACATCTTGTGTTGCAAGCTTTGAAGTATATGGCAGTGGGAGGAATGAGAAAAATACGAAGTCGTAACTCTTATCACCACCCCTACAATTCCAGTTTAGGCATCCTCTAATAATAATCAGTGGAACCGTATCTGAGTCGTAACTTTGTAGAATATAATGTAAGACAGTGTGTGTCGTACAAATAATCGGTGACAAGGGCAAGGCAGCAAGCTTCTCACTGACGTTTTTACATTTTTAAAAGTTACGTAAGCGCTTTTAATTAAATTACAATTAATTACCACAGTTTTAATAGGAAAAAAAAACATTGATAAATACTTAACAGTGACTTTAATCCTTCTGTTATTAAAGTATATACAGACTCTTACTGAGATCTTTGCTTTTCGGGGGTGTCAAGAGGCCTAGGTTGGTGGTTGATCACCGAAGTTTTGGGAGAGCACCATCGGTTTTCAGCTTCAAGGATCGAGCAGTTCACGAAAATATGATTGGCCCTTGGAAGATTCGAGATCGACAGGTTGGCTTAAACGTCGGTAACCAAATCCCAACTTACGCCACGTAATATCCCACAAGAGCGTCAATTTTTGCACAAGACGTTTGCTTACTGTTGACAATTGGTTAGCGGCCGGCGTAGGGTTTGGAGATTTTGAAATGTTTCTTTCGCAACACAGGGTTACAATGTTTTTGAACCAATTATTTCACGAAAGGATGCGAATTTTTAAATCTGCTTTGGATATATTTAAGGCTTCAAAGGTTGAAGCACAGTTTTATCTGCACCTGTGCCATGCCTATGACGTTGCTTATGACGCATTTATACGCCAGTTAACACCAGCTTTGCGATAAGATCTTGGAACAACGAGGCTGATGCTGTGACAGTCATACGAAAGGAAGAGAAACTAGCTGAAGGCAAAACAATGGGCAGTTTAAGTTAATGCAACTTCCACACCAAGTATTCCCCGATGCAAGAACATATGATGAACGAGGGAAGGGAAGGCAAAGGGACAGCAGCGTAGCTGCATGCAGGCCGGATGTCATCTTTGCACTTCAGCGACCAGCTTGAAACTGTTTAACTGTCGCCCGGTTGGCAGTGGGTAGGAAGAAAAGCCGGAACTGTGCGCGTGTGTGCATCCCACTAACAACGTTTGGTGACAAGATTAAATCTTCTGAAATGTGACTCCGTGTCGACTGGTAAATCGTTCATGGAAGTTTCGGAGGAATAACAGCCCCTTTATCCTCGGGATCTAGGCGATAGATACTTCGAAACATCGGTATTTAACCAATGGAAACGGCGTCACATCGCAGAAGACGTGTATCCTCAGCAACATTGCTGTTAGAACATAAAGTCTTGTAGGGTTTATCCGACTGAAGGCCGTAAACGGTATAGCACACTGACTCTTTTTTACCTTAGTCACTTAATGAAATGGGAAGCCTTACAGTTGGTAGCCTAAACAACGATTTCTTAGCCCGTTACGAAACTGTGACCTTACCGCATCCGGAACAGCCCGCCACTACACATTTCTCTTCAGTCTATATCCTCACACCCTATTCCTCCAAGTCCCTTTTAATATTATCATTTCAACCAAGCTGAGCCCTTCCTTCTCATGCTTCTCTTCAGATTTTCAAACTAAACCCTTGTTATGAATTTCTCATGTCTGCCGTGCGTCTTACACGTCCCACCCTTCTGCCCTTTCTTGTTTAATCACCTTGATAATATTTTATGAACACTACAACTCTTACAACCCCTCAGTATTAATTTTTGTCCAATCTCCTGTCACTTCCTCCGTCTTAGGTCCAAACAAGCCCCTCAGAACCCTGCTGTCGACACAGTCCTATCCAAATCCTTCCCTCAGGGACCAAGTTTCACACCTATATATAACAACACGGCTGTTGTTTGCTACTGGTTTGCTCATAGTCCTGGTTCCGTTCGTGATTTTAATGGGTGAACGTGTTAAACAAAAGCTATTTACATAAACATTTCATCGTGGCCGATTATAGGTACGACGTACTCGGAGCTATATACAGTCAGGTTCAACTTCATAAAAATTATCTTCTTCCAACATGTATAGTTCCAACAAAAGTTATGCAGCACGATGACACAGGAACCCATTAGGATACCATACTAAATACAAAGTTCACCCTACAACAGGCCGTAAAGGCTCAGAGGCTAAATACATGTACAACTCTACTCTTTCTTTAACCTAAGCGCTAGATGGGGTGGGTGGTCAGCCACGCCCCGACCGCTTTACTCCCGGGAAAGATACACGGTACCCATTGTATGGAACGCTGGATGGTTCCCAGGACCGGTATGGGCGGGTGCGGAAAATCTGTTCCTCCACTGGGATTCGATCCCCGAACCGTCCATCCCGTAGCCAGTCGCTATACCGACTGAGCTATCGCGGCACACAAAATACCAAACTGAAGTCATAAAAAGAACTAATACGAAATTTCTAAGAATTAATAGACAGGATCGCAATTGACACAGCAGTGCCAAAAATACAGAATTTATGACCCCTAAATTCAGCAGTTCCGAGAATCTACAACATTTATGTGAACTTAGCTGCACTAAACATGCAGTGCTATCGCCCTTACCCTAATCAATAAATACTGGTAATCGTCAGCATAACACAGGCATACGTATTTCAGAGAAGTTTACGTCCACCGGCGGCGCTTTATTGCGTCAGTTAAAAGTACGTATATCGACAGCCTTCCACTCAGTCGGTATAGCGACTAGCAACGGGCTGGACGGTCCGCCGTTCGAATCCCGGCGGGGAAAAAAGATTTTCTCGTCTGCAAAAAACCGTCCTGAACGGTTCTGGGGCCGACCCAGTTTCGTGTTCAATGGTACCAGGGTTCTTTCCCTGGAGTAAGGGGCCAAGGCGTAAACTGACCACTCATCACCATCTAGTGCCGAGGGTAAGAATGAGCGGACCAATACCCCAACTCTGCTATGCGCCTTCATGGTGTGGACAAGGATAACGTTACCTTTATATTGTCAGTCCGATTTCCTTTATAAAAAGGAGAAATAAGTCCTTAAGATCACTATGCTGTGTGTGTGTGTGTGTGTGTGTGTGTGTGTGTGTGTGCGCGCGCGTGTATGTGCCAA
>Ga0123355_10008251_pt1 | contig 15735 bp, 14 predicted proteins | sample TergutEmb28metaG_3_FD_89872 | JGI IMG/M metagenome (GOLD analysis project Ga0123355, IMG submission 89872) | Embiratermes neotenicus P1 segment gut microbial communities from Petit-Saut dam, French Guiana - Emb289 P1 | ecosystem: Host-associated > Arthropoda: Insects > Digestive system > Gut ... | reverse complement strand
GTGAGTAGATACACCTGAAGTAATAGGAACAGTAGAGTTTAGGGTACCGTCAGCATTATATATTCGTGCTTGAAAGTTTGATGTTGGAGGACACATGGCTGTTCTTGTTAGGGTCACATCAAAGTCAAAAGGAGTAGTACGGTCAGCAAACTCACCTGCAACTGTTTTAGTTAAGCGCAGACCACCAGGATATTCTGTAGTGCCAGATGTTGTTCTTCTGTACTGATTAGTAAAAATGAGGCCGTTAAGATCTTTTTCAGGAGGCGCAACTGCAGTCCCATTATCATTTATGTGCCTATACACAGTAATCGCAACTATTTCAAAGACTTCTCCGGGTGCTTCAAAGTCTTGTTGCACATAGATGTTTAGTCTGTATTGTGCTTGAGAATAGGTAACTGTTGAAGGAGAAGTAGCACCTGATGTGTTTTGTTGCTCAGTAACAGTGTAGCTGAATACGCCAGACTGACTAAACAGGATACCAGCAAGTACATCTATCTCACCAGTGAGCGTAGTAATACCTGCACTTGTACCACTTTCACTTGTGTTGTTAATGGATACTACTCTGTTGGGTATTGTGGGCAACAGATTTGCCTGAGCCGTATTGCCATTAAAGCTATGCGCCGCAACGATAAAGGTAAAGTTTAGATCAGGTGTTGGCGTACCGTATGGCATATCAAGGTTTTTGGTGAGCATGCCTTCACCTTCTGCAGGTGTTGTACGAATTAGCATCATGGAGTGGGTTCCACTACCCCGTGCAGCGTGACTCGCTTGGGTTGTCTGAACAACAAATTCGGGAGCGAGCCTGTTAACAGAGGTACCATCACCTACTTGTCCATTGCTGTTATTCCCCCAGCCCCACAGCTCACCAGCTGTATTAATCGCAAGAAAGTGACTATTGCCACCTGCAACAGTCACCCAATTTGAAGCCGTTCCTACCCTTCCTGGTCTGTTGGCAGGAGCTTCTGCTGTTGCAGGACGTCCCAACTGTCCGTTTGCAGCATCTTCACCCCAGGTCCATAGCTCGCCAGCCTCGTTTATTGCAGCTACATTAATGGTAAATGAAGTTACCATCTCTACCCAGTCAGATCTGTCTCCTACCCTTCCTGGTCTGTTAGCAGGAGCCTCTACAGTAACGGCACGTCCAAGCCCATTAGTGTTTGTTCCCCAAGAATATATCTCGCCATCCTCAGTTACTCCAACGCCAAGAGTAGAACTTCCATCAACGTTTATCCAGTCAGATCTGTCTCCTACCCTTCCTGGAAGATGCGCAGGAGCTGCTGCAGTAACTTCACGTCCCAGTGCATTACCTGTTCCCCAAGAATAGAGATGTCCTTGGTCGTTAATGGCAAAATTGGTATTTCCGCTACCGCCTACCCTAACAACATGTATCCAATTGTCTCTATCTCCTACTCTTGTGGGAACATTTACAGAGACAAATCCGGTGGGACTTGTGCTATTAGCCCCCCACGTATAAAGATGCCCTGCACTGTTTATTGCACTGACACCATTTGCAACTCCTGATACCTGCACCCAATTGTTTGCTGTACCTATTCTCATGGGAGTACCCTCTGGAACACCTGGGTTTATACCGCCTTGCCCCATTTGGTCAGCACTCCATGCAGCTCCCCAAGCATACAGATGCCCACTTGCGTTAATAGCGTAAGCTCCACTAGCTGCAGTTGACGAGGCTATCCAAAGCCCATCGCCCATTCTTGCTGGTCTGTTGGCGGGATATTCTGCCGTAGGAGTACGTCCAAGTCTGCCATTTGCAGTATTTCCCCACGTATAGAGAGGGAAACCAGCAGGCGTAGCTTCTGCAGTAGACACTATGTCGCCAAACACAGGTGCAGAGCTTACTGCACTCACGAAAAGTGTAAGTGCTACTACAAGTATTCTCCTATACAGCTTCTTTGTCGTCATTTTCAAAGTCCCCATCTTTCGCTACTGCTTATTTTAAGGCGCGGCACGTTAATATGGTCAAATTCCACCACGGCATATTATAACATCTGACCCCTTTTCACAGAGGCAATCTGTAGTATTTTCTACTCACCCTCATCAAGCTTTCATGCGCCTTACCCTAGCATTTGTCCTATAAGCCACACGCAAACATAAAAGGGCACCCTAAACAGAGTGCCCTCGCATAGCAACTATTCTTCAAATAGGCAATTACGCCTAAAAAATGCATGTCGCTTGCTACATGCCTACCGTATTCATTGCTGTTGCAATTTGCTGAGTTGCCATTGCACCAGTCACAGCTGATACTGCCCAGTAGATTGCGGTAATAATCCATGCAGTCTTTTTATTGTCTTCATATCCAGCTAGAGGAAGTCCGTTTTTATCAGTTGTTTTTCCTGCAAGCACCATAATCAAATCAAACAGATACCATATTCCCAATCCACCAAGGGTGACGAGCTTAAGAATTCCCGTTCCAATTTTTCCCAGATAGAAACGATCAATGCCTAGATAACCTAGAATCATTGCACATAGCCATGTTGCCATAAAGCTCTTCTGTTGATTTTCCATATGCATTACTTCCTTTCCCTGTTCAAAGCCAAGTGATAGCTTGTGCCATCGTAGCCAATTTTATCGCAATATTAATACAGGAACAATGCAGGATCTGAAAGTATCGCTAGGGTTAGTGGCACAATAATCAGGAAGCTCACCAAGAAAATCAGTGCATAGAAAATAGCTGTCACAATCCACGCAAGCGTTTTGTGCTCCTCGTAGCCTTGCAGAGCAAGACCATTGCTATCAGTTGCGTTTCCTGTCAGAACTATAATCAGGTCTACCAAAGTCCATATCCCAAATCCACCCAAGGTAAAGAGCTTTAGGAGTCCTGTTCCAATCTTGCCCAGATAAAAACGATCAACGCCAAACTCTCCTAAAAACAGTGCGAGCAACCATGTTGCAATAAAGCTCTTTTGCGAAACTGGTGCGTGATGCGGTTGGGCTCCCATGTGCCCCTGTGGCATTCCTGTCGGATTTTGCGGAATTCCTGCATGCTGCTGCGGAACTCCTCCTTGGTTAAAAGGTGTTTCGTTCATGGTCATCCTCTTCCTTCCTATTGCCCTAATTTAATTCTCGTCGTCATTACTGTTTTCGTCATTATCATCGTTATCAGTCACGTCATCAGACATGCCATCTTCTTCACTATCATCGTACTCAGATGCATCACTGTCAGAATCATCGTTGTCCCCCAGACCATATTCATCTGGATTAGTCAGCGAGTAAATTACGTCTCCTTCTGGCACATATTCTTCATCACTTGTGCCAAAAAATTGACCCTCCATAAAAAGCCCCAGCAGAAACAACAGTGGAACCAGCAGAACAAGGATTGGACCAAGTGCCTTTAGTCTGCTTTTCAGTTTTGACATATAGTATTACTCCTATCGTTGAGCTATTGCTGTATAAAATATTTGCATCTGCCAGTATAGCAGTGCGCAGACAAATTGGAATATCAATTTATGCTGTAAGTCCAGATGGCAAAATACATCCATCCTGATTAAGATGCGTCGTTCGTGTGCGCAAGGAATGGCAGTGGAGGTTTATTGCTGCAGGAAGTGATGCAATGTGGCTGGGTGCCGTATGCACATGCACTGCAAGTGCTGTGGTGTTTCCGCCCAATGCTGCAGAACCGATTCCTGTTGCGTTTACTACTTGTAGTAGTCGCTGCTCAAGGTCTGCTGTCTGCTGACCAGCCGCAGAGCTGTTGATTGGACGTAACAGTGCGCGTTTTGAAAGACCTGCCACACTGTCAAAAGTTCCCCCGATACCAATACCAATTATGAGAGGAGGACATGTCATGCTGGCACGCTTGTGCAGCGTGTCAAGCAATAGCTGTTCAATGCCCGCTTCCCCACTACTGGGATTGAGCATTGCCACACAGCCTGAATTGTCAGTACCTGCACCCTTGAGCATGGTATGGATAGTAGCTACTCGATCATCTTTGCAGATGACCTTGCCGCTATCTGCGCTCATGCCCGCATCTGTGTCTGGGCGATGAACCAGCTCGACAAAGGCAGGAAGATTTGTGCCAGGATTTGAGCGATTGCTATAGGCGTCACGCACTGTTGAAGCACGTAAGCCGTGAGCGGTAAAGTTGCGCTGTACTGCCTGATCTATGGCCGCCTGCAATCCGCGCAAGTCCGCCTGCGCATCTGCGGCAAGCTCAACGAGCACCCACGCAGTACCAGTATCCTGACATAGTGGTACGCCTGCTTTTGCTGCAATTTTTGCATTTTCAATTAATGTGTCCAACGTGCGTTGCGCCATAGGATTAGTCTCGTCTTGTCGCGCGGCCACAAGCGCACTTAGCACGTCTGGGCGCAGTTCGCTTGCAATTGTTTGCAGATGTGCTTCAACTGTGCGTGCAATGTCGGCTGTCGTAATGCTGGTCATGATTACACAATGACCTCTGCAATTGCAGCTGCAAGTCCCAGTTCGAATATGCAGGGAATCACTTTGTCCGCATTAGGATCTGTAACAAAATTGGCAAGAGCAGATGCTGCTGCCAGCTTGTGGGCTTCAGTAATTTGCGTCACTCCATTATCAAGCGCACCACGAAAAATACCTGGAAATGCCAGTGCATTATTGACCTGATTAGGAAAGTCGCTGCGTCCCGTGCAGACAACTGCCGCACCTGCTGATTGCGCAACATCAGGATAGATCTCTGGTATTGGATTTGATAGTGCCATTACGATGGGGTCTACTGCCATGGCAGATACCATATCTGCAGTCACCGTATTTGGCACTGACACACCAATAAATACGTCTGCTCCTACCAATGCATCTGACAGACTAGTGTTTGGCGCGTCTTCAAGAATGTCCTCTGTCAGCAAGGCACGCTTTGCTGCATCTAAAGATGCATCCTCTAAACTTAGAGTCCCATTCCGTCCTGTGCCAATTATTGTTGCGCTCGGTGCATATTCTTTTATTAGGCGCGCAATTGCAGTGCCTGCAGCACCAACTCCTGCAATTACAATTCGCAGATTATTGATGTTTTTGCCAGTCACTTTGCAGGCATTAATCAGTGCTGCTAAAACCACCACCGCAGTTCCATGCTGGTCGTCATGAAAGACAGGGATTGGCAAGGTTTCGCGCAACCTGTCTTCAATTTCGAAACATTGTGGTGCGGCAAAGTCTTCAAGATTTATTGCACCAAAGCTTATTGCAATGCGCTCAATAGTTTCTATGATTTCTTCAGTCGAAGCGCAATCAAGCACAATGGGCACAGAATCAATATCTGCAAAATGCTTAAAGAGTAAGGCCTTGCCTTCCATGACAGGAAGTGCAGCAGCTGGTCCAATGTTGCCCAACCCTAGAACAGCAGATCCATCACTGATAACTGCTACGAGGTTATTGGTCCAAGTAAATTCACGCAACCTGCGAGGATCTTGCGCTACAAGTGCCGAAATATGGCCAACACCTGGCGTATAGTAGGCAGATAGCTCATGGCGCGTCATCTGTGCCGCATCACGCAGAGCAGTTGCCATCTTACCACCATGACGACGGTGTAACTGTTCTGCAATTTCGTTGTAATTTGTACCTTTATTCGCCATTACAAATCCCATCTTATCGCATAGCGGGGATGCGTTTTGCACCCTGCAATTCTTGCCAAGCTTGCTGCTTTTTTACCAACTGGTCTTCTGCCTGCTTAAGCGAAGCGAAAAAGTCTGTCACGATCACTGTTTTTACGTAGGCTGTCTGACTATCAGGATTGATTTTTGGTTGCTGGACGTACTCTGCTGCAGTTTCTTCAGCAATAATTTTTTCTAGAAAGACAACGGTGTCTGCGCTTAGCGCCTGTTGAAATGCATTAATGCTTGCAGGAAAGTCGCTGGACAGCAGGTCTTTTAGACATAGCAAGGCATACTGCGTGGAAATATATCCCAATCCTGCAGCTGCCTTTGCCAGTGCGTCATTTTGCTCTGAGCTTAAGTCTGCCCGCCCAAGCACTGTCACAAACAAGACATCTGCCCAAAAGGCACCACCAACTGCATCGAGGTCGCCAATACCTGCATCTGCAAGCACTGCCAGAGCACGCGTGCGCATACACTGATTCAAGTCAATCAAGGATAGTTTTATGTCAGGTGCTAAGTCCAGTACTCACTCCTGCGGTTGTTGGACACAAATAACGCAAGTCACATATTGACTCTGGCATACAAGATCCTTCAACTACGTGCTGCGCACTTCGTTTGGGACTATCAGAATATGCCCATAGGTACAATTTTGATAGAATAATAGGTTATGAACTAATTATAGCTAATTATAATACAAGCCTTTTATCCAGACGGCACAAAAAGGAGCATGTCTACTGTGAGTAAACTATCAACCATTGTTATTTTTGATACAAATGTTTTGCTGACAAAGCCTACTGTTTTGCTTGAATACAAACATGCTGAGATTGTCATCCCAGAAGTCGTTTTGTCAGAGCTCGACAAGCTTAAGGTTGCACGTGTTGACGCCGATCTACGCTTTCGCGGTCGCGAAGTTAGTCGTCTGATGTTTGACTTGGGCACTGATGGTTCACTGATTGACGGAGTAGATCTGCCAGACGGCGGACGCCTGCGCGTTGCCCCCTTTGATATTGCAGGCATATCCTTGCCAGATGGTTTTACGACAAAATCATCTGACGACAAAATTCTTGCAACAGCATACCTGCTAAAAAACCATGCTAGCTTGCGTGGCAATGCGGTCAGCGATGACTGCAAGGTCATCCTCATCACCAACGACTTGAATTTACTACTGAAGGCACAAGCCTACGATATTGATGTACAACAGTATGGTAGCGGAGACGACATTAGTTTCTCAAAGCGCTACATTGTGCGTCCGTTCCAGCGCTATCGCGTTCCTCTTGGCATTTTGAGTCTAGCGATTGGCGTATTTTTAGCAGTCATTTTTGTTGCCTGGTCAGCAGGACTGTTATTTTGGCAAGGAAGTACCAACAGCTCTCCTGTTTTAACCACGGAGTTCAGGGCACTGCTTACTACTGAACAGGAAGATGCCTTTAACGCACTGGAAACACTCAGAAGTAATCCGCTCGATGCTTCTGCTTTGCAAGTTATTGCGGAATTTTATGTTACGCGCACTGAATTTGCCCGCGGTGTGGGTGATGACACGCTGATGATGCAGGATGCACGACGCGCGATTGATTATCTGGAGCGGTTGCTGCGCTTAAATCCAGCTGACGTTGACGCACGAAACGATTTGGCTATGATGTATTTTTACAGCGGCAACGCTGAGCGTGCAGTTCAAGAAGCACGAACCGTACTTGAAGAGGATTCAAATAACGTCCCAGCCAATTTGAATCTGGGCATGCTTTACATATACGGAATTGGAGTACGTGACCTTGATAGTGCGCGTACCCAAATGGAAAAGGTCATCGAATTGACATCGGAAGACCCCACTAACCAAAGAGCACTTGAGCTTGCCCATCAAGGACTTGCCCTCATAACCCTTGAGGAAGAAAACAGGACTGATGCACAAGAGGGCAGCTTTCCTTCCCCTCTTGAAAATCCCACTCAGGTAGATTAGGCGGTATACGAATGAGCGCTCAAAAATGTGATATAGCTATTGTTGGTGGCGGTCCCGCTGGACTTGCTGCAGGACTTTACGGTGCACGCGGTCTGGTCAGCACGATAATTTTTGAAAAGCAGGCAAGTGGCGGTCAAATCACCACAACATCATGGGTTGAGAATTATCCTGCCTTTCCTGATGGTGTGTCAGGGACTGACCTAGGCGAGCTGATGGCTCGTCAAGCAGAAAAGTATAGTGCGCAGATTGAACTGTTTGTCACAGTTACTGGAATTGAGCGGGCAGATGGTGGAGGCTTTGTGCTGCGTACAGACAGTGGCACGGACTGGCATGCGCGCGCAGTTATTCTGGCCTGTGGAGCAGTTCCGCGCAGACTGGACATACCTGGTGAAACAAAGTACACGGGACGTGGTCTTTCTTGGTGTGCCACCTGCGATGCTAACTTTTTCAAAGACAAGGTGGTTGCTGCCATTGGTGGGGGCGACACTGCTGTTGAAGAAGCAATGTATTTAACCAAATTCGCAAGCAAGGTATATTTAATACATAGACGTGACGAATTCCGAGCGGCTCCCATTGCTGTAGAGCGTGCCCGCAAAAATGAAAAGATTGAATTTGTTTTGGACACAGTGCCTGTAGAAATACTGGGTGATGGAACAAGAGTTACGGGATTGCGCGTTAAATCAATTGCTAATGACGCAGAGCGCACCATTGACGTCAGTGGCATATTCCAATTCGTCGGAGTAGAACCATTAAACGAACTGGTGACTAATCTTGCAGATGTCACTAATAATGCGGGCTACATTGTAGTCGAAGACGATGGTTCAATACCTACAATTCCTGGACTATTTGCTGCAGGAGACCTAACAAACAATAGCTTAAAGCAGGTAGTAAGTGCTGCAGGAAGTGGAGCTACCGCGGCTGCCGCAGCCCTTAAATATCTTGATGAATCTGAATGACAGTATGCTATAGTTCTACTTAGATTTGAATGAAAACTGTCCAACAGAAAGGTAATTTGAAATGTCTGATTTACTGCAGGTAAGCGATGCAAGTTTTGCAAACGATGTTGAAGGTAGCAGTGGTACCTTATTGCTAGATTTCTGGGCACCTTGGTGTGGTCCGTGTCGCGCTATGGAGCCGATTCTTGAAGAGCTTGCAGCTGAACATCCAGAGTTCACCATCGCACAAATCAACGTAGACGAGAATCCAAACACCACACAACAATATGACGTAATGTCAATTCCAACCTTTGTTGTATTCAAAGACGGAAAAATGGTTCAACGCGTGAGTGGCGGTATGCCAAAAGCAAAGCTGCTTGCAACCTTGCAAGACGCGTAAGCTGCCACCTGTTGCAATCCGGCAGCAAAATTAGGCACGTATGACAATCAATGAGCTGCCCACATATGGCAGCTCATTCAATTCTGACTAGGAGGACTACATCATGTGCGGCGGTTCAATCAACAACAATCAACTACAACTTACCATCGAGATGGCACAGCAACAAGTTGCACTTTCTGAGAGCTGGATGCGCGAGCTCATTCATCAGGCAAGTCACGCAGGTATCGCAGAAGCAGAACTAAAAGAAGCTCAGGCTGCTCTGAAGTCAGCCCGCCGCCTACTGGAAGATGCTGTCGACGCTACTGCTGTGGCACAAAACACTCCTGGCTTTAATGTCACCCCTGTGTAAATTAAATTGCTAAATAGAAAGCAGCAGCAACTGGAGCTGCATTGTATAGCACATGCAGAGCGATTGCTGGAATGATAGTTCTGCTTCGCAAGGCAAGATATGCGCAAGCTATACCCAGTAGTGCACTAGGCAGTGCTTGCCACAGAGAAAAGTGATACACGCCAAAGATTATTGCCTGCACAATCGCTGCTGCCACATAGGGCATTTTTTGTGCAAATTTTTCAAACATGATGACACGAAAAACCAACTCTTCAATAAATGGTGCAAGGATGACAATGCTTACAATAGCTGCAATCAGCCCCAGCATTGTAGTACCAAACAAGTCAGTTAGCCGCTCAGGCGGATGCACTGCCCATCCCATTTGCTCAATTGTGTAGGCATAGATAACGACAAATAAGCGTAAGACAAAAAACAGTCCAACGACCAATAATCCAGATTTCCATGCAGGTAGGCCTTGCTGCTTTTGCTGTGTGCCTGCGATCTCACGAGCACCTTTGCGCAAGTAGTATGCTTCAGAAAAGTTCAGATTGCGACTATGCGCACGATAGGCAAGAATTGCCAGAATCATCAGGTAGAAAAATACTAACAATATTGCACGCACGCCAACAATTCCTGCATCTGGCATAAGTGCTGTTAGCTGATTACCCAATACAAGCACCGTCAACACGCTCGCAACCAGCAGAGATGCGCCCACCCAAATGACATCAGCCCAATTCCAAGGACGTACATTGGCAATGCGTTTGCGCGGACGGGGCTTTCGCTGTTCTCGCTTTGCCGTTTGCTTTGCTGATCTGCGTGCCACTAGTGAATGTCCTGAACTGCTGCGCTCACAGATACATTGAGGCCATCAAGACCACCACTTGCAATGATGTTAGCAAGATCACTTTCTGCCAACACAGGAATGTCTAGGTTCTGCGCTTTCGCAAGCTTTGAGCCTGCATCTGCACCTGCAACGACATAGCTTGTCTTTGCAGAAACGCTACCTGTCACCCGTGCCCCTAAGCGCTTTAATTGGTCTGCAGCTTCACTGCGCGTGAACTGAGACAACGTACCTGTCAGCACAAAGGTCATCCCTGCTAAGCTTTGTGAAGTAGGAGCATCAAGAGGATCTCTTTTTAGTTTCACGCCAGCGGCAGTCAGACGAGCTATCACTTCCCTGTTTTCTGGCAGAGTAAAAAAGCTTTGCAGGCTATGAGCGATTTGTGGACCCACTCCGTCAATCTTATTTAAGTCCTCAATATCTGCCACTTGCAAATCTTCAATCGTGGCAAAACGCGCAGTTAACAATTCAGAAATCGTAGCTCCCACATGACGGATACCCAACCCAAACAACAATCGCGCAAAAGGACGCTGTTTTGATGCTTCAATGTTTGCGCACACTTTCGTTGCCATGACTTCGCCAAAAGTTTGCTCGCTGCCATCCTGCCGTAAGCGCCCTAATCCCAAATCTCGCAAATCTTCAAAGCTCAAGGCATAAAAATCCGCGACATTTCGCAGTAATCCTGCGTCAATCAAAGCTTCGATAGTTTCTGTTCCCAGACTTTCGATATCTGCAGCACCACGACTGACCCAATGACGTAAACGTTCCAAAGTTTGAGCAGGACAGGTAATATTTTCACAACGCAAGGCAACTTCACCAGGAACGCGGTGAACTTCCGTACCACAGGATGGACAGTGTGTTGGCATATGAAATTCACGCTCGCTGCCTGTGCGCAGTGCTTCGACCGCACCCACAACTTCAGGAATGACGTCACCTGCCTTGCGCACAACGACAGTATCGCCTATCAGGATGCCCTTGCGCTTGATTTCATCTTCATTGTGCAGAGTAGCGCGTGCAATAGTTGACCCCGCTACCAGCACTGGATCAAACTCTGCCACAGGAGTTAGATTTCCCGTACGACCCACTTGAATGCGAATATCGCGGAGCACCGTTGTCTGTTCTTCTGGCGGAAACTTAAAGGCGATTGCCCAGCGCGGAGCTTTTGCCGTATGCCCGAGCTGTTGCTGCAAGGCAAAGCTATCTATCTTGATAACCACGCCATCAATTTCATACGGTAGGTCATGACGCTTCTCCATTGCCAAGGCGCAAAATGCATGGACTTCTGCACGGTCATGCGTTAGCTTGACGTCAGGATTTACATGAAAGCCAGCCTGGCGGAGCATGCCCAGAAAATCATGCTGACTGCCACTGTCAACATGTGATTCTGATGGCGAATAGATGAAGCTTGCTAGTTCTCTGCTTGCCGTTATTTTTGGGTCTTTCTGACGCAAGGAGCCTGCTGCTGCGTTGCGCGGATTAGCAAAAGGTTTTTCACCTGCTGCGTCTGCCAGTTCGTTGAAATGTTCAAAGTTTGCCTTTGGCAGGTATACTTCCCCGCGCACTTCTAGCTGAGGCATTTGTGCGAGCACACTATCACTTGCAAGTCTTAAAGGAATATCGCGCACCGTACGTGCTTGTGCAGTAATATCTTCACCTGTCTGTCCGTCACCACGTGTAGCTGCGCGAATTAGTTCACCCTGTTCATATGTCAAAGCAATCGACGAACCATCAATCTTTAGCTCACAGATATAGTTAAGTTGCTTATTAAGGAGTGCTATCCGTTTCTCTACGTCAAGTGAGCCAGACTGTTTGGCCTGATTGGCTTCCCCCGCGTCAAACTCTTCAAGAATAAGCTTCCGTGCAGCCTTCTCAGTGCGGTCGAACCAAGCATCAAGTTCTGCAAAATCCATAGCATTATCAAGCGAATACATACGCGCAGCATGTTGAACAGGCGCAAAAGCATTACTGGGCGTTGTGCCCACACGTTGCGTAGGCGAACTTGCAGTAATCAGCTCTGGGTGAGCAGTTTCAATACTAGTCAGTTCGTGCAGCAACGAATCGTAGACATCATCACTCATGCTGGGCGCATCAAGTACGTAGTATTCATATGATGCCTGCTCTAAGGTGCGGCGCAGCTCTTCGGCTCTGGCTGCTACCTGATTAATAGCGTTCTTACTTTTCATTGTGTCAACTTAACTAGTTGCTAATCGCAGGCTCATGGACTAAGCTTTGATGCTGTTACTTCTGCTGCCAGCTTGATAACCTCAGCAAGTGTTGGATGAGCAAAGACCGCATGAGCAATCTCGTTTACATGTGCCCTGTTTTCTAAATATGGAATAAAGACGGTAATCAGCTCAACAGCTTTTGCACCTACAATTTGTGCACCCAGCACTCTACCTGTGCTGGTATCTGCAACAATTTGGACGTAACCATCTGGTTCGCCCTCAGCGAGAGCTTTCCCATTAGCAGCATATTTTGCAATTCCTGCAGCAGGCGTGATGCCGCGCTGTTTTGCATCAGCAACACTCAGTCCAATGGTCGCCACTTCTGGCGCAGTGTAAATACAGCCAGGAATAATGTTTATGTCATCAGAATCGTTAGATGTGGAAGCTGTTTGCACACCCAGCAGTTCGTCCACCACTGCTTTTGCTGCCATTGCTCCCTCATGCTCTGCCTCGTGTGCAAGCATCAAGCCGCCAATAACATCACCAATCGCATATACATCATTTATATTGGTGCGATAATTTGCATCAACAGTGATAGTGCGTCCATCAAATTCAATACCTGCTTCTTGTAGGCCAAAACCAGTAGCATTAGGTACTCTGCCCACCGCACTCATGACAACATCAGCACTTAGCTCTGTGCCACTTGCAAGGGCTACATTTACAGTACCGTCATCGTTTTGCACAACGGACTCCAGACTATCGCCCAAATGCAGATTAATTCCCTGCGCCTTGAATTCTTTTGCAAGGGTCTTACCTGCACGCTTATCAGTCCAGGGAATTAGGGTTTTTGCCAGTTCAACTATACTGACCTTTGTGCCAAAGCTTGCATAAGCACTCGCAAACTCGACACCAATTACACCACCGCCAACAATAATGATGCTGGACGGAATATTGGCAAGTGCCAGCGCATCATCACTAGTCCACACGAATGGCTTATCAAGTGCGGGCAATTGGAAGGGCACTGATCCTGTTGCAATTATGAGGGCATCACAGTCCAGGACATACTCTGCCCCATCAGTGCTTTCAATGGCAAGTTGTATGGGCGAACTTGAAGCTAGACGTCCTGTGCCATAGATTACTTCGATATTTAAGCGTTTCGCTGTTGCCTCAATTTGTCCAACGAGATTATCGACAACATCCTCTTTGCGCGTGCGCAAAGCATCAACATCAACGGTTGCAGTACTCGTATCTACACCAAACACAGCAAATTCTTCAAGTCGTGCGAGGTCAGCCAAAGCATGCGCAGTACGCAGAATCGTCTTTGTTGGAATACAGCCAACATTTAGGCAAGTGCCTCCCAGGCGTGTGCGCTCAACAATCGTCACCTGCAGATCAAGATTCGCAGCCTTTGCATGGTAAGCAGCTTCAAATGCGGCAATATAGCCCCCTGGTCCCCCACCTAACACAACTAATTTTTTTGCAGACATATATCCTCCATGAATGTACAGATAACAACATAACCAGTATAAAACATCAGCGCTGGACAAATCAGCAGAACACATTACATTGTCAGCAACGCACAATGATTATTTATCGATTTAGCAAAGGATAGATTTGTTGTGTAATGGCAGCAGCAGTTTTTGGACTGTTCATCGTATACAGGTGGACACCATCTATGTCCTGCTCAATCAGATCTGCGATTTGGGTCACCGCATAGTCTATTCCTGCCTTGCGAAAAGATTCATCGTCATCTATATACTTGTCGATAATTGCTTGTAACCTCGATGGAACTGATGGATTGCACAACTTGATAATGTGCCTACTTTGACGCACGTTTGTCAGCGGCATGATGCCTGCCTGAATGGGAACAACAATGCCCATGTTGCGCGCTTTATCCAAAAAGCGATAATAGCTTTCATTGTCAAAGAACAGTTGAGACACTAACTGCGTTGCGCCTGCGTCTACCTTTACTTTCAGATTCGCAAGGTCAGCTTGAGCATCTGCGGCCTCATCATGAACTTCTGGATAACAGGTAGCAATTATATTGAAGCGATCGTCACTATTGTCATCACTATCAGTTTCAAGTTCTTTGATGTAGGCAATTAGGTCACTCGCATAATCAAAGTCACCTTCTTGGACACGCTCATCATCTTCTGGACGCCTGTCTCCACGCAAAGCAAGTATGTTGCCAATTTTATGTGCGCGTAGGCGCTGCAATAAAGACTCCACTTGCTGACGTGTTAGGTTTATGCCTGGCAAATGGGCAACCGATTCAATGCCATAAGTGTTTTGAATCAGGCTAGCAATTTCGACTGTGCTTGCCGCTGTTGCTGCTGTGCCACTTGCACCATAAGTCACCGATATGTAGTCAGGTGCAAGCTGTGATAGGCCCTCTACTGCACGGTAAACTACTTCAATGGGTGCAGTCTTTTTAGGCGGATACACCTCAAAAGAAAAAATAAACTGTGCTTTGAATAAGTCTGCGATGTTCATTTGCTAATGTTGTCCTTTAGCTGACTACACACTAGTCATTACTGTTCAACAAATCAACAATGCGCGCTGCAAGCGCAGGCGCATCTGCCTCATAACACGCACCTTGACTGTCTGCCCACTCTTTTGTAACAACGGCACCACCCAGTAAAATTGACAAGTCAGGATAAGTATTACGCAGGGCTCGCACACTGTCGGCCATAGCAGGAAGTGTGGTGGTCATCAGTGCAGACAGGCACACTACATCTGCATCGTCTGCCGCTTCAAGAATGCGCTTTACTGATACGTCAACGCCTAGATTTTTGACTGACACACCCTGACTTTCTAACAACGATACACAAATATCTTTACCAATCGAATGAATATCGCCTTGCACAGTTGCAAACACGACAATTTTATTGTCATCCGCATACCCAGTACCTGTTCTAGGCTGCATCAAGTACGTCCGTGCCTGATCAACAGCAACCTTCATGGCGTCTGCGGCAACCATTAACTGAGGCAAAAAGACTTCACCTGTTGCAAAGCCTTTGCCCATATTCTGGATTGTCGGCGTTAATATATTCTCGATTATGTCACCTGCAGACACACCATCCTTAATTAAGAAGTCCATCAGTTGTGGCGCACCATCACTGTCGCCCAGCACTATGGCATTAGCTAGCTGTGCTTCTATCGACAATTCACGCGAAGTATCATCCTCGCTACCCTGCTGCAGCATAAGTTGCGGTTCAAATGCTGCGTCAAGTAGCTGCTTGAAATCTGCAAAAGCCTGCTGAAATTCGGCATTAGATTGTGCAGAATCTAACTGCCTGCTGTCAAGCTGCTCAAGCTTGCTCTCCAGATGTGCGACAACACTTCCATTGTCAAGGCGCAGTGACGAATCCAGACTGTTTTCTCGTGCAGCATTAATCACCGCAACAGCATCAGCTGTAACCCTTTCATTAGGATTGACGATTGCAGCACTTAAGCCTGCATCTGCAGCTGTCGTCAGAAAAGCAGCGTTGAGCAATGAGCGATTTGGCAACCCATGGCTAACATTGCTCACG
>Ga0123355_10008250_pt1 | contig 15738 bp, 18 predicted proteins | sample TergutEmb28metaG_3_FD_89872 | JGI IMG/M metagenome (GOLD analysis project Ga0123355, IMG submission 89872) | Embiratermes neotenicus P1 segment gut microbial communities from Petit-Saut dam, French Guiana - Emb289 P1 | ecosystem: Host-associated > Arthropoda: Insects > Digestive system > Gut ... | reverse complement strand
CTCCCATCTATGCCTGGGTCTCCCAAGTGGTCTCTTTCCCTCAGGTTTCCCCACCAAAACCCTGTATACAACTCTACTCTCCCCCATACATGCTACATGCTCCCCCCATCCCATCCCATTCTTCTCAATTTTATCACCTGAACAATATTAGGTGAGGAGTACAGATCATTAAGCTCCTCATTATGTGGTTTACTCCACTCCCCTGTTCCCTCATCCCTCTTAGGCCCAAATATTCTCCTCTACACCCTATTCTCAAACACCCTCAGCCTACATTCCTCCCTCAATATGAGTGACCAAGTTTCACACCCATACAAAACAACAGGCAAAATTATAGTTCTGTATATCTTAATCTTTAAATTTTTGGATAGCAAACTAAAAGACAAAAGATTCTGCACCGAATGATAGCACACATTCCCTGATTTCAATCTGCTCATAATTTCTTCCTGAATAGAGTTTTGATTTGTTAAGGCTGTTCCCACATATCTGCACTCTTACATCCTTTCAAAGGAGCTATTACCAATTTTTATATTGTGACTTCATCCTGCATTCTTATCACAGGACACGGTCATGTACTTACTTTTATCAGCATTCACTTCTAGACCAATCTCCCCTCTACTGACTTATGAAGCTCCTATGTTTTTCTTTATAGTATGTATGCTTCCTCCTAATATATTAACATCATCAGCATAAACCAAAAGCTGACATGTACCATTTAATTTGAAGCCATCCTGGTTTACCTGAAACTTCCTAATGGCATACTCCAAAGCAGAGTTGATAAGCAATGGTGATATAGCATCTCCTTGTTTCAAACCATTCCTAATATGATCTATGTCAGACAAATTCTTGCCTACCCAAAATGTGCTGTAGGTTTCATTCAGACACACTTTTATTAGCCTTACAAGTTTCACAGGGATACCAAACTCAATGAGAATATTACATAAGACCACCCTCCTAACTGAATCTTAAGCTTTCTTGAAGTCTAAAAAGAGATGATGCACTGCTTCATTGTATGGAAATTTTTTTCACAAGTATTTGACAAATGCAGAATATACGATCATTAGTTGATCTGTTGTGTCAAAATCCACATTGATGCCCCCAAAAATTACTTCTGCATATGGAGTTAGCCTCAACAGCAGGATGTTGGATAAAATTTTCTACGTGGTTGACAAACATGATATGCCTCTATAATTACTACAATCAGTTGTATCACCCATCTTATAAATAGGTACAATTATCAACTCCTTCCACTCCTCAGGCAATTCCTCCTTATTCCAAATAGAATTAATAGAGTTCACGGGTCTCAGAGCAAATCATTCTACCCCCTGCTTTAATCAATTCTGCGGGGATTTGATCAATACCTGGTGATTTGTCTTCTTAGCATTTCAATAGCCATCTCGGCTCAGGCACTGATGGTTCTGCTGTGTGTATTTCTGTCTGCCTAACATCATTAACCCCATGTACACAGAACAGCTGAGAAAAATGTTTCCTCCACCTAGGCAAAATACTGTGAGAGCCTGTAACCAAATCACCCTTCTCAACCTGTACTATGTACATATTAGTTCTAGGCTGGTAACCCTTCTTAAAATCAGTGATGCCCCAATACAACTCTCTGATATTTTTTATCTTACTGTTAGTTTAAAGTTCCTCAATTTTTTAGCTTTTAGATATTCCTTCTTTTTGTTCCTGAAATGTCTCCTAGCATCATGTCCTACATGGTTTATATTATCTACAGTGCTTTGGTTTGGATCATGTACCCAATGCATTTTAGCCTACTTCCTTTGATCAAAAAAACATAAACATTCTTCATCAGATCATTCTTTATGTTGCTTCAATTTGTACAGACTTAGACTATCTTTAGCTGAGATTTTGATATTTTCTTTAATGTTCTCCCAAGCCTTATTTATATCCTCGCCATCACTTAAGTTCTCCAAAGCTGCAAACCTGTTTGCAATCTCAATCTGATACTGTTTTCTAACCTCCAACTCATTTAGCATTCTGAGATTAAATCTTTCCACATCAAACTTCTGTGCTTCTTGTTTATTTATGACCCATCTCTCCTTAACTTTTGCAACCACCAAATAGTGATTAGTATCACAGTCAGCTCCTCTTAAAGACTGAACATCGCGTATACTCGAATGCCACCTCTTATCTATCAATATGTGATCAATCTGTTTGTAAGTCTTCCCATCAGGAGAGGTCCAGATTTGCTTATGAATGTTTCGGTGTGGGAACATTGTGCTTTTAACAACCAGACTTTTTGATGTGGCGAAGTTTACCATTCTAACACCATTATCATTACTACCCTTATGTAGACTCTCATTCCCAACTGTCAGTTGAAAATATTCTCTCTCCCCACTTTTGCATTGAAATCTCCTAACAGAATTTTCATGTGGTACTTTGCAAATTATCGAAAACCTGCTCTAATTCCTCATAAAAACTGTCTTTTGAATTATCACTTTTCCCGTCACTTGGTGCATACACATTCAAAACAATGATATTACACCAGCGACCTCTCAGCACTATATATGACATCCTATCACTAACAAACTCTACTCTCTTTTCTGCTGACACTATACTGTGATGTACAAAAAGTCATGTTCCCAATTGATGATTTTAATTTCCTTTTCCACAAAAAAAATTATAATCCCTTGCTCTTACCTTGCCCCCTTTGTCCTACCAAATCTCCTGTACACCCATTACTTCTAATTCATACGTCACTAATTCCCTGGCTACTGTTGTACATGAACCTAACCTATACAGGCTCCTAACATACAAGGTAACAAATCACGTCACTTTTCCATTGCTTAAGTCGTACCAAAGCCAGATTTTATGGTGAGGAGTTGTCAGCACCAAGCCCAAACCCAAGTTGCAGGGCCACCCCTTTCTGGGTGTTCGCAACTGCTTATTCAATATATTTGCTGTCACATCATACACTGTCTGTAAATACACTATACAACTTTACATTTACACTTGTGTAAAGCACTTACTTCAGATTATAAGTCAAATAAGTTTCGTATTTGTATTATAATATATACTACATCTGTTGGTTTAGCCAACACAAGGTTCTATGAAATGAAGAGACATTCCAGTCTGATTCCATTCTCTTCTCTTATATCCTATTCTATGCTTAGTACCTTACTTGATGGACTACCTTTTACAGATGTCATTTTTATCCCTCTCATGCTTGTCTACTGCATACAAAATTGCCAGATCTGGTAGAGCTTTCGCCTTCTGAACACTATAGACATGTTCTGATGTCAAAGTCTTGAACTCAGCCTTTACTCTTATCAGGTCTTCTTCAGGAACAATTTGTATTTTACATCCTGTTCCATCACTTAAGAAACCTCCCACCAGGTATGTTACGTGCACGGTGTTCTTTTGTTCGGTGGCAAAAGTGTACAGTAACCTGAAACACGTGTTACATTAATCAAGGTCCAGATACTTGTAGATGAGGTCCAGATAATGTACAAACTGCAAATTTAACATCAAGTAGTGCTTCCTCATCCCATGTAGCCTAAACTTAACAAATGATAATGAGTAAATCAACAATGCAAAGAGCTGTCAAGGTGGGAAATACTCATTTTGTTGTGATTGTTTGTTGGAACTGTATACTGCAAACAATTCTGCTACCTTTTGCGATAAAAGCTAGATCATGCCATCATCTACACAACGATGTAATCACATTCTCACTGTTCATTTACCTAATGTACTTACTGTTTTGCTGTATTAACATGGATACCAAGATTTTTACTCAGCCATTTGTATGTGACCTGAAAAATAAGTGCAATATGTATCAGCAACCTAAGCATTACGTCTCTCAAATAAAGAAGTTGGCAAAATATCGTAATTAACTCACAATCTTATCTTCATCTATAACATATTCTTCAACGTTTTGAAGATAAAGTTTCAGTGCTTGAACGTCCATTGTTAACCTTAACGTTTCCCGCTTTTGCAATCGAGCACCGATCGTCCTTCACACTAGACGCAGTCGATCGCTCATCCGATGATTATGATTACTTATCAGTTTCCCATTACAACTTTCACAACGCATTTTAAAAAATTAACATGAAATTGACGTATTAAAGGAAATGTCCCCACGTAATCATAATCCAACACCAATATACACTATAACTCCACGTAGTAGAGCCTGAGAACGCTGCCAATCTTATTTTTTTTGTCACCAATACCATCTGGACACTCTTTAAAATGTCGCTGTAATATATTAATCAACACAATTATATGTGCCACAAAAGATTTATAAATAATTTATTACTCCATCCCCTCGTGCTCAAACACCGTAGCATGTGTAATGTAATACAAAACATTTTTCAGCGGAGGAAGTGTTTTAAATTAGATATCAGAATGGCAGCATTGATCGTATCGAATATGGCTGCTACGGCGAAAAGAAGTTGTCACGTTACGATATGATAGTAGAATAATTTTTCTGTTCTTGGTCTTGAGATATTTGACATCCTTTTAGTGTGAGTTCCATGGCATGCAACGAAGGTGTACAAGCTACTAATGACGATGCAAGTGAATGTAAACGCTGTGCGGTTCAGTTGGGTTACTGGGAAGATCGGTACATTTCATTATTTGTACGAGCGGGAGAGAAAAAAACTCCCGAAATAAACCGTGGATATTATGCTAGGACTAAAGGGGTAGAGATGTTTATTGATAAGTTTCTAAAGGTATGATCTTTGTTAATCGTTCGTGTGATGTGTCTGACCGTCTCTTGACTCCACCTCATAATTGATGTACTTTTGCATGTTACAGAAAAGTGGGAGTGAACGTCAAATTGTCAATTTGGGATCTGGATTTGACACATTATATTGGAGGTTGAAGGATTCGAACAAAAATGTCACAAATTTTGTGGAGATGGATTTTCCCAGCGTTACTGCTCGAAAGTGTTACTTAATAAAGAGAAATAAAGTCCTGCTGGACAAAATACATGTAGAAGGTTCTTGAATCTTTATATAATTTTTGGTTTATGTGGTATATTATTGCTTGGCACAGTAAATGTAAAAAATGAAGGCAAGTGGTGAGTTTCATGCTCTGGCCACTCTGTTCCCAAGGGTAGGTATGAATGAATGGCAGGATTGGTCCTGGAGTCATTCTGAACATGATGCTTAATAGAATGCCAGCTTCCCCAAATGTTTATAAACATTTGCGCCGTACAGAGTGGCACATTTTTGTACTGTTTTCACAGGGCTTCAAGTGTATATTGAGACCCATATAGGATTTTATTGTTTACCAAGATTTAATTTACCAGGACCACCAAGGTTATGCATCGAACTTTCATATTGACAGGAACTCAGGTGGTACATACTGAACACAAATTACATTCCAGCACACTAGCCACTTAACATAGTATCACTCTGTTGATTGGGGCAACCTGTATTCAGTATGATTTGTATCACATCACATACAGAAACACTCCACTGCAATATTGAAAGTACATGTTTGAATTACCTTGCAACTTTCACAAAAAAATGTAGCTTTTCTTGCAAAAGTAATATATGTAAAAGCATTGGTAATTTAATAGGGGGCAAATGCCTTTGTATTACAAGATATAAAAATATCACCCTTTTTCATTGCTAGTTCCCTTCAAACTTGTCAAACATTTGATTAGTTGAGACTAATATCAAATGAATTAGATATAAGTAAAGCACAGTAAGCAGTAACTAAATTGTATCTTTGTGTTTTCAGATGGAGAAGTACGCCTCAGTGCCACAGACCTGCATGCAGGAAATTATCACATTGTTGGTGTTGATCTTCGCAACCTGCATGAGGTTGAAGTGAAACTAAATGAGTCTGAGGTGAAGTTCAATGTGCCAACATTGTTCGTAGCTGAATGTGTTCTGGTCTACATTGATGCACCCCAGGTGGAGCAGCTGCTGAGCTGGATATCAAAGAAGTTTGATTCAGCTTTATTTGTTAACTATGAACAGGTTTGTAGTTGGGTACTATCATGCTTATCTGTGAACATAGTGGTACTGGTGATGTTTATATATTTCATGGGCACTAATGGAGTTTAGGCAGACCACATTGTGTCCAGTGTGCTGTGATGGAGGAACCAAGTGCTGTGATTGTGGCCACATGCACCAACTCCCTGTTCAACTGAACCAGCCAGTCAAGACAGACTTAGGTTACCATTTAGACTATGTCCCTATTATAGTCAGTGGTATCCTTTTGAACTCGATCAGCCATTCATTACAGGCTTAGGTTATTGTGTTGAGTGTCTCTCTTACAGTCAATGGAGCCTAGCCTCGAATCACCCATATGCCACCATAGGTGCCATCTGAGAAACACTTAGGTTAGCTTGTTGGCTGTCTCTCTGTTAAGGTCAAAGGTGCCAAGCCTGCACGCCTGCATTCTCCTCAAAGCTGTCCGTCAAGATGGATGTAGGTTACCCTTTAGGTTATCTCCCTTGTTACAGTCAGTGCTGTCCTTTTCAATCATACCTGCCAAATTAAGTCAGAACAGGTACTGTTTAGGCTATGTCTCTGTTATAGTCGGCATCAGTTGAGATAGCTTATGTTACTGTTTAGGCTTTGTCTTATAGTCGGTGCTCTTCTTAATCCCCTCCCAAATCTGTACACCCTATTCCTAGAACCATATGTGACAGTTGTCCATCTCATGATTACTGTGAGCACTGAAAATATAATAGAAGCAATATGGAAACATGTTAAGGTTTCCATCTGTTCATAAAACTATAGTCCACTACATTACTACCTGGCAGAATACATGTTCAGGGCCCATTGCCATGCACATTGTCTCACCCCCTTCACAAAGTTCATGCATGTTGTCAGAAATGTGTACTAGATGTATCATCATGTGCACCATCATGTACATACTCCTCCATCTGTCCAACATAGTAACCAGCTTGTCTCAGTGCTTGCTTCGCCCACTGCCGCCATCTAGACAACATACTGTCATCATGTGCATTAAAAAGTTTTCCCATGTGGTCTGCCAGTAATACAGTAGAGCCATGTCACACAGTTTATGTAACTGTTTTCATTTAAGATTTTATTGTGTTATATTTAGGTGGGTTACTTATAACTTTATACATGGCCAGAGCATGCAACCTTAAAACCATGTGTCAGGGATAAATTAATATGCTTTTGTGGTGGTACACAATTATCACATTTCCTCTAGTCTCATCATTATAACTGCAGAATTTCAGAGGCTGGCTCTGCTTCCATCATTGTGTGGAGCTATCTCCATCCTGAAAAACTAATTTTCACATCTGGTGTTAAAAAGGACACTTAAAACTCAAAAAGATGGGAAATTTGTATATAACATAGCATAGTGGCACGTTTGGATCTTTGCGCATATTTTTCCTTAATTATGTGTCATGCAATATTAATTGCAACTATAGAGTCTAATCTAGTCGTAATAAGTATTAAATAGCGCTGTGTGTATTTGTGACTTAAACGTTCTTTGCACAATATTATGTTTAACCATGTATGGCCCATCTTGCTATGCTGTATTGCTTGCAAAAATCTCATAAAGGCATGACTTTCAGAAAAAATGTGTTTGATATGGAATATGTTGTAATTTTCTCTGAAACTTCTTTCCATTCAGGAAGAATTCAACAAGATGTTATTGTAAACATACTTCGGTCTTCATTTGTAGTGCCTGATGTTTTTGTCCAAGTTTAATCAAACTAGAATTTTCCTGGCCAGTTTTAATAAAAGTCCCCCATTATCAGTTTTCATGAAAATAGGTCTGTTCAGAGCCAAGTCCTTCCATATGGACAAAGAGACATGACAAATTTGCTTGTGAACGTGTCTAAAAGCAGACGCCAGAGAGCAGGTTCATACAGACAATTCGAACGTTTAGCATTTTATTGTGCCTTGTGTATAAATATAGTAAAGTGTTAAGCCACTTATTCACAATTATGTTAGACGATTTTGGAGTTTCTGTATGATAGACTGAAAGTCTGCGACTATTGTGATACTTCTTTTGAGCATCCAGTATACTTTAAATGTGATACTGATAAATAACTAACCATTGTCGCCTTGTGACATTTAGTGAATCATATTATGAATCCAATATATAATTAGGCTAAGAAGGGCATTATTTGTTTCTTGTTTCATTTCCATGTTAACCACGTATGATAGCACCAAAATATGGCAGCCATGAAATGTAGTGGATGGATGCTTCACATGCTGTTACAGTGTTTACCTCTGTCAGAAAGGGATGGTAGTAGCAATGTTTATTCAGTCAGACTGTCTGTACTTAATTGAAGGAGGCCATGTTCAGTGTTATACATGCTTAGGGCAAATTAAAATGAAATAATAATGAACAGAACAACAGTGTTTCTTTGCAGAAAAACGTGGCACCATTTGTATTATCGTATTTATTCGTCATTCTTATCACTTTCATTTCCAGAATTTTCAAGTTGTTCACAGTGTGTAGTGTCTGTGGAGCATAAGAGTCAATCATAAAGTGAGAGAAGTATGTACTGTTTACATTGACGCTGTTAAATGTTGTTACTGTATAGAATCGATGGTAGATGAACTATGACTATGAAGCTTTGGTGGAGAGACACTGACAGTGTAGAACAGATTGTACTTCAGAAGAAAATGTCTCAAAGCCACTTTGTCCACCACAAATCCCACTCAGACTGGCCTGGGATCAAACCCACATCCCTATGCTGAAATGCCAATGACTACCACATGAGCCGTGGCATGGTCCAGAGTGTATCACTGGAAGGCTAGTCTTTAAACACCATAAGTGGAGATGGAATCCAGCAAATGTATCTGATTGATTTCAGGGGGTGTTCCACTCATCTTCTCATATCACAATATTAAACAACACAAAATCCTTTAGAACCATAAAATTCAACACATTAATGGTTATTTAAAATGCTTCTTGATGCTGTAGAGGAGTGGACATTGTTACAGGTGAATATGGGAGACAAGTTTGGTGACGTAATGTTGCGAAACCTGCGGGCACGTGGCTGCCCATTGGCTGGAGTGGGTGCATGCCAGAGCCTTAATACACAGAGAGAGAGGTGTGTGTTCCAATCACAACTGTTCATTGTATGTAATTTCAGAGTACAGAGTGTATTAGTGTATTAGTGAAAGGTGACCAATCAGTAGTTATATCATTAACTTGGACTTCCAACCACTTCCTTATATATTTTGTCCAAATGACTGATTTTCTTTCTTTCTGCCATTCATTTCATCCATTCCCATGTTCTCTCTTTGCTTCAGTTTTCTCCTTGCTGTCCCTTTTTTCACCTCCTTCATTTGGCCCCTCCCTCACTCCGGTGTGCGCGCGCGCCATTGCGAACCTATCCGTCCTGTGCACTGTCTTGCAGACATGTTATCTCCGAGTCAGAATATAACTGGGTAAAGTCCCTACCATAGAGATTTATTCTTGGATTCTTTCAGTCAATTCAGGGAAATGCTACGATACTACTTAGCATGCCTTGTCTTTAGTTGCCTTTTTATGAACCTGACAAAAGACGAAACATCAGCAAGATAATGGCTTAAAATAATCACCGTATGGGGTCATTTTCATGTATCTTTGTGCCTCACATAAACATGAGCACAGAAAACTAATTTTTGTACTGTAAACTGGGAAGTTTATAGTTTGTTTGACCTTTGTTACACTGTCATCATATTGAATTTGGTGTTGAAGATCCAACATAAAATTTGTTGGGCATTTAATTTTGGTAAATATCAGTGTTATATAATTATTTCTGCTCCACATGAATCTGCAACTGAACTTCATTATATTTGTCAAAAATGGCTCATCCATCAAAACACTGTAGGTCACATCCATTGTTGACCTTGTTACAGTCTGCTTTTATTCAAACATTTTTCAATATGAAGTATATTTAACAGAATATAGGTAAGCTGAAATAAATACACCCAGCTCTTGTTTTAAATCCTAGTTTCATTTCTGAAAAAGTGGTGTAAATAAAAAATGAGACAGTGCAAATTAAGAAGTGATGACAAATAAAAAAGCAATAAACAAGGGCTGGGTGTATAGAACTTAATTGAAGTACTAAACCACATCATATCCCATTTACTTAAATCTTTCTTCTTAATTTTTCGAGTCATGTATACCATTTTATATTTCTGTGATACACTACTGTTTCCTTAAAGGTTTCTAACAACTGGGTGGAATGGGTCACTATCATGGGACATGGTGGAAGTGTATGCTGCTCTCCCAGCCAGTGATCGACAGCGCATTGAACGTATTGAATTCCTGGATGAACAGGAGTTGCTTATCCAACTGTTTCAGCATTACTGTATTTGTATTGCATGGAAAGGGGAAAAGTTCTCTAAAATTGACATTACATAGACATTAATTGAAGGTTTGGGCATATGTCTTGTTGTTACTTTATTGTTTCAGTGTGAACTTTTCTTGCATATGACAAAATGCCCTGATAATGGAGCCATATTTTGTCTCATCTCCTCCAGATTCTTATTGTGGTGTTGCAACATGAAAGATCTGTGTTATTCTGACAAACAAAAGTGTATGTAATGTATCATAATGGTCCTTCTTACTCACAGTCTACAATATTTTTCCTCTTCTGAATTACAGAACTCCTTAACACATTTAGATGTCATAGAAAATTTATCAGACTACCCAAAACAAATGTGGGCCGGGTAGCTCAATCAGTATGGCGACTGACTACAGGCTGGACGGTCCGGGATCGAATCCCGGTGGGGACAAGATTTTCTGCCCGTCCAGACCAGCCCTGGGGCCCACCCAGCCTCCTGTAAAATGGGTACCGGGTCTTTCCCAGGGGTAAAGTGTGGCCGGGGCGTGCTGCTTACCACTCACCACCTTCTAGTGCTGCGGTCGTGGAAGAGTAGAGCTATACCTCTACCCACCCTCTGTAATGGGATCACTTTACCTTTACCTTACCCAAAACAAAAAAAAAATATGTAGCAGATACATAGTGGCCCATTAGTTATGCTCCGTAGGGTTTACAATCAAATCAGCTTTACTGAAGTAAATGTTCAGATTATTAGCCACCAACTTTGAGGCACTTACTGAGGGAATGTAAAAGCATCTTTCACCCATCACAACATGTGCACAATGATTTTATCACACTAAGACCGTGCCTTGTTCTGCAATTCCTCAACATTTCTTGGTTGTTTAGTGTAAACAACTTCAGGTGGCCACAGAGGAAAAAGTCTGGACTTGCAAGGTCCTGTGGCAGTGGTGGCCACTCCACATGCAGATAGAGGGTATTGGACCTACATCCATTAGTATTAGGAATGTGGGAACACTGAAATTTTGTAACTCAAACTGGAACATCTATCACTATCGATAGAATGTTGAAATTCAAACCAAGTTTCAAATTTTTTACTTTTTTCAGGATTTCTTTACAAAGTAAAAAAAGAGAACACCTTATGTGGAGTCCTGTCAGCCTGCCCATTTGTAACCCAGCATCAGCAATGAAACTTCTTCAGATATTCATGAAATCTGGTTTAGGATGCTTCGCAAAATGTTTTCAGACAAGCTTGTTTCATGCAGATGGGCTTTTTCACAGTCATAACTTTCATATCTCTTTATTGCTTTCACCACCTTAGGGGAAAAAATGTAATTATACTGCTGTCCAGAATGGAAAGTCTGACTTTGTATGATTGGTGCCAATGGGAGTTAGATGTCCATAACAAAAGTTCTATTTGTGATAATGGATTCACCATGTGTAAGTTACTCATGGCACTGAGGGAGTGCATTTTGCTTGAGTGCCAGTTGCAGTGGGCATTGAATTGTTGGTTTGTACAGGTTCTTCAACCTTAATTCTGTGCTGCCTCAAAATGAATTAGATCATACATACATTTTCTTGGTGGCAGATGTGGACAGGTTACACTCTTTGTGAAAATTGTGGTAGTGCTATCAGTTTCTGTTATCCCATGATTATACCGAATGTCAAACCTGGCACAGGTAAATCCATGAAAACAAACTAAACATCACTGAACAGAATGTGTGAAGGTTTTCAATTATCATGTCATTTATGCCTGTAGTTAGTGTTCTCTGCTGGACTGTACCGTGTATATTTTTTATGTATGCAATTGCTGTAAATTTCTGCAACAAAATTAAACATTGGTGAGTGTTACTACAATTGTTAATCTTACATTGAGATTTTACAGACATGAGTTTCTTGTTACTATATGATTACACATTAACTTACAAATAAAACTACATGCATAATCTAACATCTTCCTTCAGGCAGTGATAGAAATTCACCTGATGAAACTGTCTACATGTGTGGAACCATCATGTTCATAGCCATGTTCACAAAAGACAATTCCAAAAAAATATAAATGTCCCATCTGTACCATATTCCCCATTGGTTTCTTCCTGTGAACACTTCCAAGCACAGCTTCGTATACATTCTCGTTTCACCATGTATGCTACATGTCACGGTATGAATTGTGAAAGGCATACAAAAAATAATTTTATTGAAATTCTGTACAAGAATATACATCAGTAATATCCTGATTTCCAATATTTGATACAATAAGTCACAGAATGAGCCAGACATTGCAACTGTATGAATGTTTTGGTTTAGTAAACTCTGCAAATAGTGGAAAGATGTACTTCAGTTTGGTGGTGATTTCTGTGGACATAAGTGTACTGTTAACAGTTCCAATTAAAGGTTCAGATAAATCAGAAAAATGCATTGCAAAATTTCATAAACTACATCATACACAGAGTAAATGTATAAAAAAACAATAGCTTCATATACAGCATTACTATATGACAGTCATGTATCAAAAACCTTGTTTATTTAAAGACATACAGCAGAGCGCCAATGATGAAAGTCATGCCACGATGAAACCCACCAATGGCTGGTTCGCTGAAAAGATTGCATTGTAGTGTGCATACAAGTCTATGTTTCTCATCATCTCCTCCTGTAAACAACCACAAATTGAATTCTCATACTAAAAGACATCACTGCTTTTCCCTCTGCTCACATTGGAACATGTAATCACAGACCCTGATATGCAGTGAAACCTTCACCATTTCTCTAGGAACCATAGAAAAAGAATGACCATTAAAATGTATCAGAAGCACAAGAAAAAAAAACGAAATGACAATTATAAATTTTCCACTTAGGCCTATTAAACTCCAAAAAGTAAAACATTACTTTAATGCTCATATGCACATCACCTTCTTTTCTGAAGAGATTTGTAATTGGTAACTGTTTAGTAAAAGCCTTATGGTTCAGATGAAACAGCACCAATTCAAAGCTCAAAATGTTCTGTTCACCATCCTTGCTAATGCTGTGTGGGTAAAAGTGATTTAACACATTCATAAGCCACATGCACTTGATAAAACTTGGCACTGGTTCAAGGCTATGTTTCTCTTGATATTCCCCACCCACACGTTCATCACACAACTCTTCGATGCTCAAAAAGCCAAACATTGCAAGCTCACTGTCCACAGGCACGTAAAAACTTACATCCAAATGGTCAGGGCCTAGCCCAATCCAGTCCTTGTAGAAAGCATCAGCACCATCACCTTCAATATTGGAGTGCAGGTCAGCTGTGTTAAGGCCCACAGCTACGGAAATGAAAACATTTCACAATTGCTGAATGCATGACTTGCTGCAAAGCCACTACTGTGAAATGTACTACTTGAAAGAAATTTATTTTCAGTTTTATGTACCTTATCAAGTGCATGTAGCACACAGCTTTTAGTACTAGGTACTTCCTGTACAACTGCTTGAGGCATCATATGATGCCCAAATAGAGAAGGTTGTTAACACGCTTATGCAGTTTGGTGGATAATACACAACTTTTTTGTTCCCTACATATGACATTCTTAGCAGATGAGCAGCATAACTGTCCACAAACAAAAAAATGTTGCACACCCATGGAAGCAACAATTGCCCTTAAAAATCCTCTGAAAACAATCGTCAACAACATCTATTATATGCATAATATTCCAGAGGAAGCGTTTTTATGTCTTTAAAACAACACAGTTCTGATTACTTTCCAATCACAACTGGCACCTGTTTGTTGCTGCCATTACTGTTCACACACATTAGCACTGTTAATGCTAATTCACACCTACCATGCCACGCCCATGCCGTGTCTTTAAGGGTTTAGATTGTCTTTCCCATTTGATTTACACAGTGCAGCAACGTTTGATTCACACAAACCATGGCAGGCATGTGTGAATTAACATGGGCCGTTGAGAGATGGCCTGTGAGCGACTGCCCTCATCCAGCTACTACATGGACATTCACAAAGGTCATTAACCAGAATGCTGCTGCCTTTGGGGATGTGTTTAATTGTTATGACGATGAAGGAGATGGCAGATTATACAGAATATGAATTAACCTTCAAGTTAACTCCAGTCTTTCTTCTGTTGTTATGCTACGTCTCCATTGTGTATTCTTTTTTGGCACAGCATTCCCATTGTGTTCTAATTATATATAAACAAAGACAAAAGAAAAGATGCTGGCTCACAGTCTAAACACAACTTTATTGTGTGCAAACCAGCTACATGTTCACCTTGATGATGGCTATATATAGTCGAAACATTTAGCTGGTTGGCACACAGATAAAGTTGTGTTTAGACTGTGATCTTGCATCTTTTCTTTTCTCCTTATAAATGTGTATTCTTCTTTTGACTCTCTATGGGCAACAACTCTTTAAACTTTTCAAGTTATGAAATACACAATTTAAAATATTTGAACAATTTTTACCTGTTATCTTACAGACGTCCAAACTGTGTGAAATTCTGCTTCCTCTTCTTTGGCTGAAAACACATTAGGAATCCAGTATTTTCGTTTCGTTAGCTTTCCTTCTTCTGAAAGAAGGTAAAGCCTACATGCAATTATCACATCCTCCTCACAACCAACCATGCTGATGACTATCAAGTATGGTAGCATCAAAATTCAAAACGGGGTCCATTAAACTGTTGGACTAGCAGTTCAGATTTTCTGGCTACCACATGGACTTTCACGAAAGACACAGCACTGTCGAAGCATGGCAGGGACACAGCTTGGCACATGTGAATTAGCGTGGCATGGCATGGGCACAGAATGGTACGTGTGAATTAGCCTTTATCTTCTTCCTTTTGTACCCTACATGCTGTGGCATTCTATCCAGGTGGCAGTTATACCTTACACTCAACCCTGCTGTTCAACTAACATTCCACACTTGGCTTACACGTGGTGACATTTGCCTTGTACAGTTAGAACTGCAACTGTAGTTATCAGTATAGACAGGCGAGTGGTACTGTGCTTGACAAAAATACCAAGTTACATTCGCTCCATACGTGGTACTCTACATCCCCAAAACATAATATTACTTTCTTTGCATTTCCTCATCAGTAATTATTCCAGGAATATTGTGGGTTGGACTGGGAATTCTGAACATCTGACATGGGGAAATGACACTTTCAAGAATGATGCATCCTACATAAAACACTTACTTACTCCATGGAGCAGAGGCCTTTTTGAGAAGCTAACTAGTTCTGCAGCTAGTCAAGAAATTCCCCGCACTTTATGGAACCCGAAGGTTCATTACCGCATTCACAAGTGCCCGCCAACTGTCATTATCCTGGGCCAGCTTGATCCAGTCCATACCCCCACATCACTACCAGAAGATCCATCTTAATATTATTCTCCCATCTATGCCTGGGTCTCCCAAGTGGTCTCTTTCCCTCAGGTTTCCCCACCAAAACCCTGTATACAACTCTACTCTCCCCCATACATGCTACATGCTCCCCCCATCCCATCCCATTCTT
>Ga0123355_10008249_pt1 | contig 15738 bp, 7 predicted proteins | sample TergutEmb28metaG_3_FD_89872 | JGI IMG/M metagenome (GOLD analysis project Ga0123355, IMG submission 89872) | Embiratermes neotenicus P1 segment gut microbial communities from Petit-Saut dam, French Guiana - Emb289 P1 | ecosystem: Host-associated > Arthropoda: Insects > Digestive system > Gut ... | reverse complement strand
TAACCTCTAAATGTTGCATTTTATATATTTATTCAACAAATATAGGTACTGAAAATTTTAAACATGGTATATACTCTCCGTTTTTTCCTCTTAAAAATGCAGTTTGTTTCATAAATCTAACGTGTTTGGTTCCTGTATTATTCACATTTTATAAACAGGGTGTGCTAAAATTAAAAAAATAATTCTGGCGCCAAAAGGTTAAGACTCTCTCCCAAGTTCTGTGTACTACAGCTGAAGCTGACAAACACTCAAGCCAGCAGCAGCAAGATTCAGGGCGAATGACCTAAGAAGACTACCAATTCCCACCTTTTGCATCAACCGTTTGAATTACAATATGCCACAACACAGCCTTGAAAATGCTAAAGTGCGTTTCTACAATAAATCTGTCTCACACTGTAAATAGACCATGTTACACCTCATGCCAAAAAACACAAAAAAAAAAAAAATCATTAAGCAACCATTTCATCAGAGTCAACTAGGAAATGTTCACCCAAAAATAAATCCAACAAACGCAGAAATTCTCCACATTGTCTGGAAATTTAAACTACAACCACTGCAAGTCTTTCGGATACACAAAATATAGACCAGCAATCATAAGGTTCATCATCCCCATTGTGTTCATAAACTAACTAGAGTGGAGCAAATGTACTTGTCTCCAAATAACCGGCCGACAAAAACTAACACACAGCCGTGCAATGAAGATGCTCCTACTGCCCTCCTCGAAGTTCAGCACTAATTCACACATAGACTGTGAACCATCTAAATCCCTATGCTAAGAACATCCAGTTGTAGCAGATAATTGAGCGAAACCAGAAGCATAGCATTAAGCCTAGCACTTCAGTATTACTTTACTTTACTTTGTTTGTTTATTTATACCTTATTAATATTTTAATTTACCTCCCTTACCCACCTTACTTTTATCCCGACCTATAATAGTTTTACTTTGTGAAATTAAACAGATTAGTTTGCTGAGTTTGAATTAGGGAGGGTCTAGCCTGATTTATTATAACAGTAAAATATAATAACAACAAGAATAGTTTAATGAACCTAAAACTACAACTACATAAATCACATTTTGTATGATATTGCACATTGTAGAAGATAAGTATATATGTACATATCACTCTACAACACACACAATATGATACCACATACCTAAGTATATTAACTTAGACATAACATATAATAGCAGAGTCCCCCCACATACCCACACCTCCCAACCCCTATGACACATGTGAGATCTCATTCCCACCTCACCTCCTACCTCCCCACTGTATACAACCCATATAAGTCCTGTATAACTGCTTGCTAAGTATTTCATGTACAACCTCAAGATGGCCACTGTCAAGCGCCGAACATGTAGTTGTACTTTATGTAGTAAATACTATATATACCTCTACCATCAAATAAAGTTGTGTTAGACAAGTACATACACTCCACTCTAGTTAGTATATACCGGCAAGTTTATTGTTGTTGAAATAATTACACTACTCAGTCTTTTAAAACAAGAGAACACACAAGATAACTCAATACAACTAACTTACAGCAAATATGCAAATTTATTACGTGAATCTGAGTAATTACCCAGACAGTGTCCTTTTTGTAATCAAGCAGCAGTATTAAGTGTTTAGATTCCATCTCACATAATTTTAAAATATCTGCACCAACAAGACATCCATGTCTGGCCTCTCCGGAATTTAATAAATTCTAATAATAAATTGTACAACTTCACCCCACATACATAAAGTTCTACAACAGGCACAAAGTGTTGACTGGAAATCAAGACAAGCCATGTCTGTATGGGTACTGGTGCTCATGTTGATCGAATATAAAAGGCATTTCATTGGAAACAGCTGCACATTGTTATTTTTGACTTCTTAGATGCAAGAAGATCCATAAGATGCAACACCAAATCAGGACATATTTAAAAAGGAACGAATTTTTTGTAGCATAAGGAAAAATTGTGTGTGCTTCATTTGAACACTGTAACAACAAGCCACATAAAAACTGATGAATCCTTCCTAAGCCAAAAGACAAAAAGACAAACACAAACACACAGCCTGGAACATTAATGTGAAAAGAAAACTGCACATAACTCAAAATTAAGGACTATGCAATTCATTTCGACCTTAGACTGTCTCCTCTGTGAGCAAGGAGGCAAGGCCAAAGAAACAGCTGATCTAGAAGCAACAGACTGTCACACCCTGCTAACATTTCTGGATTTCTTAAGATTTTATGCACAATGTTGGGCACCTGGAGAAACTACCATCTTGATGGTTTAGCCCTTTAGGCTGATTAGTTTTCAGAACATCTTATCTCAGAGTGCTCATAATTTGGTCAAATTTGTCCCACACTCAACCATTTCAAGCACAGTATCTCCAGAATGGTTTGAGGTAGAGGGTTCAATGACAGTTCACTTTAAAGCTAATATGTGATTTTCATCAGCGCAAAACACATTTTAATTATTTCATATATAAGTAGAGGTTTGGGATTACTTATTGTTTTACCTTTATTTTCACCTATCTGAAATTCATCAAGGGGGAAAAATGCCACCAGATTACCTGCTTACTGCCATACAATACACATATTAGAAACAGAGCATGGCCGACACAGAAAATGTACCAAAAAATGCTGCGCAGCTGATAAGGAGGCGGCTTCAGGCCACACAAATCAGTGTTCGGGGAAAACTCTGCACAACTAGTAGTACCGCTTGCACAATTACACTTTTATAAGGTGTCTGAGAATGGATTAATAGGAAAAAGTGGACATGAAAATAACTTGGAAAGTGGAAAGTAGGAAAACGTACAAGAAAATCATATGGCATGACAGTCATTTCAGAATTTGTTACAAAATAAACGAAACACTGACGTCCCTCAGGACATGTCCAGTGGAGAAGAAAATTGCACCACAGGTTTTATTGTTGAACTTATAGCTACAGCTGTACAATTTCCTTCTTTATATATTTCTGATACACACAGTCTGATGACAGTTGTCTCATACAGCCAAAATGTGTAGCTTTTTAGATTATCATACTAAAGTGTTGTATACAGACTGAATGTTTTATTATGTACTGTATTAAAACAAGGATGACACACATTAATATCAAAATGTTCAACTGGGCTTCAGAAAAATCAATGAAGTCCACACTGCTAAAAATTTTGCAAAAAAGGGCTTCAAGTCAACCATGCTGTACCAGAAGACTCGAAAGCCCCACCAAGCAAGGACTTACGAACTTTTATGAAAGTAATGTCAAATGCTCTATGCCCAAAAGACAACGATTTTGTAACTAAAATGGACAGAGCCAACGGCTTCAATATAAATTGGTAGCCAAAATGATGAAGCTATACCCATATTCCAGTAGCACAGAAGGTTTCTCTCAGGTTTCACAGCTGATAATCCCACACTGTCTTTGAGCAGGGCCTGCTCACCTGTTACACATGGAACCTGTGCTCCTGTGATTCACCAATATGAGGCTCATGATTTGGGGCAAAAATACCAAACAGAACAAAGACAAAAGCATACTGATAAGCATTTATTAAGCATGTGTTGCTATCTAGAATCATACATAATCTGCACAGGTGTCATGTTATGTGGACTGCGTGTTGCATGTCCTGGAACATCTGAACTTGGGAGAGAAAAAATTAAGAGGAAGCGTTTATGAAAGCTACAGTAGATGTGTCACAAAGTGGGGTTCGCTGGACAGAACTACTGTCAGAGCCACCGAAACGTGCACTGCTGAATTTATAGGTTTCTTAAAGAAAACTAGTCTGCACTGAGGGAACATTCATTTGAAGCCATACAACAGACGCCCTGTAACAAGACTTAGGTATACTCCATTATGCAGTACACAGACTTAATCAAGGCATTCTTTACTCTCAAAATGTTATACAGTTCACAGTACCCCCATGTAATTTCATTTACTCCTAAAAGAAAAGTATGGCCTTCCCTGAGCAATAAATGCCAAAACACATCGTGTGCAGATCTCTTACATCGAGCGTCACCTAAATCGAACACTGTGGAAAGAAGGGACAGAAATTTCTTTATGCTCTACAATAAAGTGCAGGTTCCAGTGCACCAATTTTCTAAAAAATCTGTATTTCTCAACGGCATTAAACATCAATTCACCTGTACTGGTCAAGAAATAGGTAAAGTAGGCCACAAAATACATTTATACCCTTATGTAAAGTATGACTTCCTGAACCGATTTTCAGTAAACTCATGCCTGTTATACAACTTGCTGCCTAGAACCCATATATATATATATAATTTCATGAAAACCTACTGCTGCTACTAGGTTACAGACATGGTCTCCACGTAAGTTTCCCCCCCCCCTTGTAAAGAACCGCCAAAAACTAAGTGGAAGAAACGTGACAACTAGGGGAATATCCAGTTACCTGAGAGGTACTCGTCCATGTTACACCCCACGGTTTCCACTGGTATAACTATCCGACAAGAACGCATCATTCGTCACATACAAAGGGCTGCAAATGTTTTGTTGTTACATAGGTCCATCTTATTTCAAGAACACGTAACTGCAAAACTTCGACATCATGGTAGGTGCACACAATACACATTACTTCCATGACGGGGAATCTGCGTACTACAAGTGGTAAAGTTACATGAATACGCGCCATCACAAAGGGAACTTCACTCTGAAAGCAGAGTCGTATTTTTTTGCAACATCACATGTGAAAGGGTCACACCATGGCTGCTGGGTACAAGTAAGAGAAGCGCGTTAAGAGCCAACCACCAGAGCACTGAGTGGGAACAAACAGGCCCCAAGTATTTGTATCAATGGGTAAAAGGCAGTTTCAATTTTGCTATAAAATGGCATATGACCATGACAGGCAACAAATGGCCTAAGAAAACCAACTTAAACGCACCCACATTGGACGAAACTGCCTCAGAACAACCGTTTTTTACTCCTGCATCGCACAAGAAACATCAATCAACGTGTTTCCTTTCCATTCGGAGTGTTTAGATGCAATCGTCTAGAAGGAAAAAGCAAGTGGTGTTACGAGTAATGCTGCGTCATAATTCGCTCGGCTTTTCCCACTTTACACCTATCCCATTGTTTTCTGTTTGCCTTCCCTCATATATTGCACCCTTACATCCTTAGGCATCTCATAAAACTATAATTATGAAACCGATACTACCAGCTGATACCAAGTTTTCCCGAAACAATGATGTGCCGTGGAAACGCCCAAATATCCGGCTCATGACTCGCAGCCCCATGAAGATTAAGTTTTTTTTCCTGACATTCTTAGTGTTTACCCCACTCTATTCCAAGACAATATAGGGCAGAAAACATGTAATGTGGTGATATTTCCCCCCTTTATGTCAGATTTGGGATTCAGGGAGAAAATAATAGTAAAAAAAAATACAACCACAAATGTGTATGTAAAAGCTTTCCTGTAACAATGTCTTTGAAACAGTCAAGTGCGAGGGACAAATAAAAAATAAGTTATGAAAACTGCGACCGGACATTTCGACAAATAATCGACCTACAGCGATAAATATTCACAACAATTAGTGTCTCGATACCAGACGGGCGCAATAAGATCTAAAAAATGGAATATTAATTGTCATTTTCCTTGTTTTGTATGATCGGACGATAAAAAATATTGAATACAAAAATTGCGCACACGCGTTCAACGAACACGCGCATACAGTTTTCGTTATAACAGAAAACACTACTGTGTTTCACCTCCAGACCACAAGACGTGAAATAAAATGCAGAATGACCCTACGTTCTTCTTTACCAACAGTACAACTTTACTCGTGTGCAATCCCATTGCTCGCAACCAAGCCCTTACAACGCAAATTTCGAGAAACAACACGTAGCAATATATGTAAAGATTTAGTGCTGAAGAGAATTACCGATTTTCTGTTGGTTGACAAAACATCAGTTCTAACGAGAATTCCAGTAAATCAAATACTATCCAGAGTCCCGGATACATATCTGCTGCATCCGCTCTCCTTCTTTGAAAGCTGATTACAGTTCATAAGGCCAAACGCTGATGGACCTGCTACAGATGTAGGAGAGACAAGAGGTTGTCATTGTAATATTATTGCTGTTAATGTGCGTTGGGGGATAAAGGCAAACGTTTATACGTAATCAAGCGACAAGATAAATTCCATATGCACCGCGCGGTTGTCTTAGGTTTCGATGCCGAAGTGTGGACAGAACATGCGTACTTCCAAACCAACCGCTGTAAACGATGCTTTACATGACCTAGTGAACTCAGCTTCTCTTCCTCCGCCCCCTTTCTTTTTGGAACTCGGTGCGGTAAAGCGGGGACCATCATCGGTCGCTGTGCAGCACCAGATGTCGTCCGCTCTACGGCAGGCAGAGCCGCGTAAACCCGAGACTTGGCAGGCCTAATGTGGAGCGAACGGCGTCACGGGTCGCTATGTAGCAACGCAGCTTTGAGCCGGGGTCGCGTTCACGTCAGCGTTTCGTACAACCTTACTGTAGTAAACTTTGCCACGTCAAAAACTCGAACCATCAAAAGCGCAATCTTCACGTTATAACATTCATAAGTACACTTAGGTCTCTGGAAGGGACCACGCCGAACCTGGCGGCCGCGCGGTATAAGGTGTGGGACTGCGGTCACTCGCTGTCTGGAACTGCGGGTTCGAATCCCGCCCCGGGCATGGAAGTCTACCTCTTGTGAGTGTTGTGTGTTAGAGGAGTCCTACCGAGTGTGGTGTGTGTACGATCTCAAACTTCAACAGGGAGGAGGCCTAGGCCCACCAGGAATGACACTTTATGACTTACCACGTCCTAATAAAAATTAGCGACGGCATCCAAGTATAGTGCATGCCAGACCTATTAGAGTAGCTATCTAACTGTAATACAGGTGCGGCAATGGAATGTGACGATTTTCAGATCGCTGTTTTTATGAACCGGTTTGAATATAAGAACAAATAAATTATGGACTGTCAGTAGCAAACTGCCATTTCATGCGTGCTACTTATTTCTATCGAATTGCACCTCCTAAGTGGCCTTCCTGGCATGCAGTACATCCTTGCAATTGTGATAGGCAATTAACCATGACTACGCAGCAGACGATTATCAATGGCCCCAATCTCGATTCTGACGCGCTCTTTCGTCCCTTAACGTCATAACACTCAGATCAACTGTAACTAACGCACTGCAACGTCAAGGGCAAGGCGTCCCGTGTGCCTTTGTGCAACTATTTTTTCAGATCACGATTACAGGAATGTATTGCACACCAGGGAGACCACTTAAGGGACGTTAAGTTTTAAATGTACAGAGTGTATATTAAATGGCATTTTATTACTGGTACTCTATACGTTTTTATGTTTCTTATATTCAACTCCATTCCTTTGTGTCTCCTATATTTAACCCCATTCGTTTGTGTTCCTTATATTCAACCCCATTCGTCAAAACTGCGATGTTAAAATCGTTATATTCTGCTGCCGCACTCTGTACTTTCTATGGCTGAAGGAGACGCAGAAGCAGTAAGAAAGCAGCAAATTGTCAGTCTGATACGAACAGATTAAATATTTGGTACAAGCACGGAGCAGAAGTTACAGCAGTTGAAATTTAAATCAGCTGTGCAGTTTTGTAAAGATTTATACCCAATGTGGACACTTATTTTGGGGAAGGGGGCGTTAATACCAGAGGATATACCAAAACCCTAGCTTCGAAGAGTGTAAACAATTATCAGTTAACGCAACACAGAATGCAGTTTGACAAAACCTGCTTAAAATCACTTATCAAAGCTAGCCGTATAAAGAGTAATACCTGTAGAGACGCAACGTAATGTATGGAAACTGCATGAACAACGTGTACTGCGTCAAGGGTAGTCACTTCAGCAAAGTAAAGGGAATATTTCAAAGACGAAATTAATTTATAGCAGGTACAAAATCATGTTCAGAGCATAACCCATACAACCACTCAGATTGTGGACACTGCCTGGCATATGGTGTTCCAAAAATACAGTAATTCCTCCCCAAGCACAACTCAGTCCCACAGCTCAAAGATAAAACTAAGCATATGCAATTACAAAAGACATTAACATTACCAACGTGTAAGCACGGAATGCTTGAATGCTTTGCACTTCACGCATATTAAATAAGTTGCGACCCTGCACATCTATTGCGAAAAAACGGGTAACGTTCTGTACATCAACAAAGGAACACGTATAGTTTTGGGGAAATAATGTGGTCAACGACGTAGATCTTGCTTTCTAAGACTACTGCAATTAATAGCAGCTGTTTATTTCCTTGCACAACATTTCTTGCTGTCTGTGCTGCTATGTGAAACACCAAATGGTTTTGTGGTGTTAGCCAGTTCGGTCAATTCAGTCGTGTTTTCTGAAAAGTAACTATTTTTCTTTCTACGAATAATTTCTTTAGAAACATTGGATCAATCGTCAAGGAAAATAAGCAAGACCGCAACATTAAATGGGTACATTTCACCTGTTCAGAAACAAACTGCCGAACAGTTACGTCAGATCGACAGCTGTTACAAAGATAATGTATCTAAGAAATGAGATGGTTGGATTGTGCCACACGGGAAAAGACCAATGTGGGTAAAAAAGGATAATCTTTTAAAGACAATGCTTTTTCTCAGACACAGCAAATCAGACCCTTTCTAGTTTTCATCTGCAAAAGAAATGAGCTACAGCTCCACTTCGTGTACATATCCCAACAGTCTGCCGGACTTCGGATGTTGGGTGGTAACCTCGAAAAGCAAGCAAGAAACAATTTTGGACCGTTATAAAGAACAAAATACTGGGGCGAAAAAATCCAAAATTTGGAATTTACCATATAGAAGAAAGCCTCTCTTGTTGTGCAAGTCATTTTGGAGCTCACAGTTCTAAAGCAAATCGTGTGGAGATTATCCACAAAACGTATGCACCAGACACAACACCCTGAGATGTGGGATCCTCAAGGCGGTGCTCAAATCTTCTAGGATGACACTGCGTAGGTTAGAATACAGGCACCAAATTTCGGAACAGTTTGCTGCTTCCATCTTCAGCATACTCAAAAAAAGGACCGTGAAACTGGAGACGACATGTCCCAAAACCATGGTACCTATAAAAAACCAATCTTGGCGATCCCAGTGGCAGCGCGGTCTATGGCGTGAGTCTGCGGCCGCTGGCTTGCGGGAAATGCGGGTTCGAGTCCCGCCGGAGGAATGGGTGTATGTCTCTTGCAAGCGTTGTTTGTTGTCAGATATAAGTCTCTGCGACGGGCCTACCCTTCGTCCAGAGGAATCCAACCGAGCGTGATGTGTTTGAGTGCGATCGAGAATCTTCAGAGGCTGGGCGCAGGCTCACTTGGGCTATCGAGCCATAAAAAATAACAAACTAATCTACACCGTGCCATATACTAGAACAAAGAAATCATCAACAAGACACTAGTAACAAACATGTTCTGAACTTGATTTTCAAACTACAGCACTAGTCCCTTGGTACCTGCTGATGGAATAGGTCAATTTCTGCGACCCAGAGATTTTCTGAACTTAAAAAGTTTGCTGCATGTGGAGAGATTTATTTTCAGCAACACCGTGCTCCACACCATGGTATACAAAAAAAAAACGAAGAGATGTTTTCTTAAAATAAAAGAAATGATTTGGAGTAAATAAGAAATTGTCTGCGTAATACGCAAGGATATGTTATGTTGTAAGAAATTTGGGTTCGACAACAGAAAAGAATACGATTCCAAGATCTACAAATTAAGGCACTTGTTAAAAAAAAAAAGTTGTGTACTGAACACCCGAAAGGGTTAACTTACAGCAAGGAGATATAAAGATACCAAATAATAATCTGCTCAATTTCTAACTTCGTAACAAAATGAAGCTTTTAAGTGGAAAAAGGCACTTGTGCGTATTAATCTGCACTATATTGTAATTATTTCTGCTTATAAACTGGGGGAAGGGTAAAGATAAGTGCGCATATATTGAATTTTTTGTGAAGTGGACTACAAGAATGCCCATCATCGAATTCAATTCCGTACTGGAAAATACTGACTTTTCACGTCTTTAGAAGTGTTTGACGCGGCATGGATCGTCAGACCAAAACGTAGGGATGTTAAAATACTTCGACAGGATACAAGGGCCTTAAGACTATTACTTGACAACCAATGCATGCAGCATTTCAGTATCAAAACCACAGACCTTCTGAAACGCAAAAGGACGCCGCAAATTACAATCAAAAGAAATGTAAAATTCAATGAAACTGCAAAACTAACACTACTTTGTTGAATTGTGCATTATTTTGATCCCAAGCACATTTAAAAGAACGCACTAAAATCTGGCTTACAAAATAAAACAGTTAAGCCACCCAAAATCAAAATATTAATGCCAAAGTAATTATATTCAATACAAGTGAATGACGTCACACGCGCGTCATAGCCCGACAATCAATGCGTGGCGCTGCCATGGCAACCCGTTGCCTAGCGGCCGTTTTGGGAGAAAGGGGTGGTGGGGGGTGGATGGGGTGTTCAGGCAGTGGGTGGCCGATACGTACAAGCTAATGTACTGCACACGGGCTGATTGAGTTATGCATGCTCTTAAACGTCCATTACCTTCAAATACGCTATCCACGGCCTAAAATTAGGGAAGCTGTCCTACAAAAAGAAACTGCCGCACGCAACGATTCACTAGGTTCTGACTCAAGATATGTTGTGCTCTGCCAGTCACCCCTTGACAGCGCAGTGAAAGTGTCACATTAAGAACATGCAGTACCTCCACAACCCTACGACCCGTATTTGCATGGGACGAGAAATACCGCTCTGCCAGTGCCGTTGTAATTACAACGTTCTTCGTCAATGCACCACTTTCCTTTCTTGAGATGAAGTCCCATACCGCTAGACGACGTTCAGGTAATAATAATAATAATAATAATAATAATAATAATACTAATTCAGACGTCTCTACTGAATGAGACACGAAAGACGCCGAGTTTCTCGTTTCAATTATTTTGCCTTCAAATTTATGTGGAACTCAAGGTTACAGAAAAAAATGCGTGGATAAAATGGTTTGCATCTGGCAAAAGGCTGTTTTATAAAGGCGGCAAAACGTAGTACTTCATGTGTAAATGACATCACCTGATTTCAGCAGACAAGTATCAGTGTCAAAAGCTTTAGGGAAGTGCCTTCTGATTTGCTGAGAGGTACGACCTAGTGCATTTTAACCATAAAAAGACGACGCGGTTTGCGAATGTAAACTATCCGCACTCTCGAAAATGTGCATATCGATGAAAGCCACCACGTAATACACGTTCGTTACGACGACAAGAGAACGGAATGACTACATTCGACTACAAAATGACAACATCCATTATGGGCAACCTCGTTTCGTCTATGATTAAAAAAAACAGAAACAGGATTATTTGGTCGCCTGGACTCAGCTCTATTCAATGTAGCAACACAGAAATCGGACAAGAGCGGTTCGGGAGATACACGTAGGTATAACCTCAGGCTGCAGTGTCTACGGAGGCCGTAGTTTTCAAAGTTTTCAAAGAGTAGGTCTGAATGCCGCTCACAGCATGCGTCATGCCGTCGTTGTCCTGTGACTGCACAAACTTTGAGACCGGCCCATCTATCGTACAAGAAGACCAATCAAATGTGCATAGTTTCACACGTTAATCTCCGAACCTGCACAGGCGAAAGGGCCCAACAGCACGCGCAGCGAAGAACCAGCTCGTATATTACAGTCTGTCCCTTTGACGCTTATTTGGTCCCATTTTTGGGAACTGACCTCACTCCAGAACGATATGACCTGTTATATTGTGCGATGTTGCAATGGGATCCATGCCCTTTGGCCCTTCTTCCACCAGAATCATCCTGACAAGCTCCACAAAATTGCCCGAGCGCCATAATACAGCCTGTAGCCCGACCACTTCAAGTTTTCTGCCAGAATGTATTTATCACGGTACATGGAAACTTTCATATAGTTCATTCCGCGCACTGTAAATCATGGAAATTGGATCGTAGTCCGTGTGACCGAATGCTGCGGTCTGTCAAAAAATGCTTCATAATACATCCTTGCCGCTCGACCACTCGCTACATATCCCTGTCATAGTCATAGTTTTGAAGTGTTCTCGTAACTTGTAGGGATGAGATTTCAGTTCTCACGGCGATTACCATAAAAAATGTTGTCTTCTGGGATGTGCCGTCGTGTTCTTTGGTATAAATATACCGACATTTCAGAGGACCCTGTTGGTTACATCACCAGGGTAGACAATACAAGGTTTGAAGTTCTCACAGAGGTTTTGCTGGAGATTTAAAAGTCTAATGGGACTGGTAAGCAGTTACTGACGATGAAGATGAAGGCAATAAGACCCTTCAAAACGTCGGTATTTACTATCGACACGAAGTAATATCTCAGAAAACCTGAATTTTCAGGACAGTTGGTCACACGCTATCACATTCCAGAAGACAGCAATCTTCACCTTGTACGGAAGCTGAAAGCACCCAATCGTTCTAAAAAATTACCTACTTAAAAGCAACAGTCCCAAAGTCAGCATTGTTAAATTCGACAAGCAAACTGAGAGTTGTTTAAAACCTGACTCATCAATGTTAGAAAGGCGGGAGGGAAACAAGTACAAGTATTTACTAACAACTACAAGTATTTACTAACGAATACAGGAATAAAACATGGCTGCGTCAATTTATACAGCCTGCTTTCCTTCATAAAAATAAAACAGTACCGAAATACAAGATCATTATGCTGTTTTCCCATACATCCCACTTCTGACCCAGACGACTGATTTTTTACTAAACGTGGTGTGAACATGCTATTCATAAGTCACTCCAAACGTCGCATGTTTTTAATTTCCTATAATCATTAACCGCACAGTGGCACCCGTACTTAATCGTAAGCCACAACGATACTTTTGGGTTCTGAAATGAGTGGTAATAACACACGGACAAATACTCAGCTTCTATGACATTATTTGTAGAATTTAAAAGCAAGTGACCGTGCGTAATACTTCTGTACCTCTGTGTCTAATTTTGGTACGGAAGCATTACAGCTAGGCATGCGACGTCTGGTAGGCAGACATAAACATGCTTACACATTACGTACGAAACAAATATGCAGGACTATAAATTTACGCGATAGGAGGAGTGCAACTTATATGAGATCTGTACAGAACAACTTGTTCTAGCTCTGCACTCCAAAGCCTGCTTGTCAGCCACACTTATTTGACCATGAGTAGAAGTATCCCATGGTAAGTTGGTCCTCCAAATTCGGAGAGAGAAAAAGGTGTCCTTGTAAGGGACATCATCTGAAAAAACTCATACCGTGAAAAAGTCGTTGCGGACAGAAGGTGGTCCTCCAACTTGGGGCATGAGTGGGGTTGAACAACTCCACACTAACTACTACTAGCAATACAGTCCACATAAACACAACACACATCTTATATATGTATTTTTTTTTTATTTTCTACATGTTGCAGTCACACATATTGACCACCATCAGTTAAAAAAATACAAGTACAGAAGGAAGAGTGCTACAGTCTAGACTTGAATTACTTTACTTTACTTACCATTCTATTTTAATGTTTTAATTTCAATTAAGAGTTCGTCACACGCTATTTTAACTTTTACTTTAAACTAAATGGGATCCCAATGAGTGATCATTTTGTAGTACCTTAAAAATCTTCTTTATTGGCTTGATGATGACCGTCCTAGGTCGAAACATGTTGCCATAATATGACCTGAGTGCATATATAAATATCACTGTACTGATATATAGTTGTGTACAGACGGATATATTACATTATACAATTTTGTTACTACACAACGGGATGGCCTCTGTCAAATGTGGCACAGTTAAAAGATCTGAGAATATTAATAAATCAAAATTCCATTCGGGGAACAATTAGAAGGAAACTGCTCTCTACCATTCCACCCAGAATCCTTTGCCTTCTGGCCTGCTGTTTCTTTTGTCAAATGTACATTGTCCCGACGCTGTTAGCGTCGGGACAGTGTACGCGAACTGACGAACTGGAAAGGATATGAAGGAAGCTATCGTATCATGTGACACTAACTGAACATTTGTCTGCAACGAATTAAAAAAAAAAACATTAAGGCCTTTTGGTATGGCCGGTGTACCGGTTGTGATTAGAACCCGGCACCTCCCAAAAATAAATCCTGGGCGTTATCTCTACGCGTACTTCCTGTCTATAAGCGTAGAATACGCACAAACCCGAACCGTAAAGTTGTTTCGTATGATATAAAACGGTCTCATGAATTAAGAAAAATGCTTATTCTCTCGGTGTTTTGTGTTCTGCGTAATTATTTATTACTTCTGTGTCTTAATAGGTATGGAGAGACTAACGGCGTTCCAATTAATCCTAAAATGTCTACATCTTGCACGTTTGGGTAGGCAAACCCCTATTATTACACGTGAAAAGCTCCCCAATTTACGCGTTTTCTAAGCCGCAATCCCAGCCACAAGCGCATGACAACCGCCTGAAAAGCCGAATTATAATTACGTTTATTCATTACGATTATTACATTATCTTATGTTTAACTTTTTAAGTTTGTCTAATCGAAATAATACATGTTTTTTTTTTACTCTTGGGCCCACTGGTTACTAAAGGTGACTATCCCATGCGCACACTATCCAGAACACACTGCTCGGCATGTCAGCAGACTCAGAGGACCATAACGCTTTGGCACAGATCAGCGCAGGTGCAGAATATAAGACCGTCTTGATCCCGAAGAATTTAGTTCAAAGCCTCGCACTTATTTAAGAAACAGACGAATAATGAACTTCCATTTACGCCTATGTCTTCCGAATGGTCATTTTCTTAATATCTTCCAACTAAAAGCCCGTATGCATTAACATCGCTTCCACTCATACATGTTCCTCCCAAATCTTTCAATCTCATCAACCTTAATTCGCATTTTCTGGCGTGGAATACAGTAAGTCCTGGTTATGAAATTTTCTCCATTCTTTAACATCCTCCCTCTTAGGTCCAAAAATGTTTCTCAGAACCCTGTTAACATACCTCAGTTTATGTCGTTTCCTTAATGTGCGTGACCAAGTTTCAAACGCACGCACGAAACAACAGGCGAAATTACGACCCGGCACATTTTAATCTTTACGATTCTTGATATCTGATAGGAAGGCAAGAAGCTCTAAGCCGAATGGTAGACAGCATTCCCCGAGTTTAATCTGCTCTTAATTTAATCGCGAACGCCGTTTTTATTCGTTGGCGTCGTTCCCAAATATCTGAACTCTGCTATATTTTCAAAGGATTTATTAGCAATCTGCATGTTCAGATTTTGTCCTACATTCTGCTGAAGAGACGTGAACACATACGCCAAGCTCTCAACACTTACTTCTAGACCAACCTCCTTCCTGTGCTGTTCTATATGCTGGGGCGATGAGTACCGAACTGTGGTGGATATCGGACTCGACAACATCAACACAGGGTAAGTCCTTCAAACTCATAATTCAACTTCCATGTTTATATTTTATCAACCCATAAACTTCTACGCTATTTTAAATTTAACTTTATTCATTGCAGAATATCCAGACTGCATATACCGCCATGTAACAATATTACTGCTACAAATTACACTGTAAAAATAATTTACACTACTTGAAGAATAAGAGACCAGCTTGATGTCACTAGTTATTAAGTTTTATTTCACTTCTTCTATGCTCAACATGTTTCGGACATTAATACATCCATCATCAGGAGCTTGCGACTTTTCTATTGCATCACCACATTGGTCGTGTGT
>Ga0123355_10008247_pt1 | contig 15738 bp, 8 predicted proteins | sample TergutEmb28metaG_3_FD_89872 | JGI IMG/M metagenome (GOLD analysis project Ga0123355, IMG submission 89872) | Embiratermes neotenicus P1 segment gut microbial communities from Petit-Saut dam, French Guiana - Emb289 P1 | ecosystem: Host-associated > Arthropoda: Insects > Digestive system > Gut ... | reverse complement strand
TATTTTTTTTATTTTTGTTTTTTTTTTTTTTTTTTTTTTTTTTTCAATTACAGTTGTAACAAGCCTGATATCTCAACCCTGTACATTTCTGCATATACTGCTTTAAACGTACGCCTTTCTATACATTTATATATTCTGATGATAGCTTGCCAAAAGCTGAAACATGGAACTTTGGTTTTATATCAAACTATAATTTGTGATTGACAGATGTATTTATTGGTGTAAGTTAAATTGGTTATTTTAATTTAAATAAGGTTAAATTATGTTATTAAACTAGTTTTACAACCAGTCCGTGACATATTACAGGGAATGGAAGATACAAGTCAGGCCACAGAAAGAAGTCCTATAGATCAACCATCACCACATCTCCCTCAGGTTTTAACGCAACCCTGCCAGGGTACTTAGCATATCCCTTTCTAGTATTTTGTACCTGTATTTATATTAATTTATTATATTAAAATAGATCTGTACAGGCTGAATACAACCATTGGATGTGGAATATGTCAAGTAAAAATAAATATGCTGTACCATATCATGCTAGTGTGTAAAACATAAATAATTACAAATAAAATAAGCTTCATATAATATAAGTATAATTTCTTGTATAAAAAGGTTACCATATCAATGAACATTTTTTACAATCAATATTTAAATACAATTTAAGTAAACATGAAAACAACTTAAAATAATTCTGAGTTCCTAAATAGCAACAGACCATGGGAATAACTGTAGTCAGATTTTCCTTACTGTATACATGTAATTACATGTATACAGTAGAATTCCTCCAATATATAAAATGAATGTGTATTCCAGACTTTCTTTAAAGCTTTCTTAAATTTATTTGGATTTCCTGCGATTTTTTTTTTAATTTCTATGGGTAGCTTGTTAAAAAGTTGTATAGCTGAGTAGTGAACTCCTTGTTGGTAGACAGTTGGCCACTGGGAGATGGAGATTTTTACTTTTTCTGGTATGCATTATATGATTTTCAGAACTTGTCATGAAAAGATCCTTAATATTTACCACGAATAAAAGGAGAGAAAAGATATACTGTGATTTAAGAGGTAAAATTTCCATTTTTTAAATAAGCTCCTATGAGGGTCCCACTCTTACATCCCATAATAATTCTATTTGCTCTCTTTTTATCTTGAAAATTTTTGACTACAGGAAGAGCTCTGCCAAAATATAATACTGTAAGTCATAAGTGAGTCAAAAAGAGAATACTAAGTCATTATCAATGTTGCATGAGACATGTATGTCTTAATAGATGTAAGTACAGAGCAACCAGTTATATATTTATAAGTAAATTATTATGGTTTCTCCAAGATAATATATTGTCAACAGCTAAACTAAGAAATTTTGTATGACAAAAGTTTGGAATTGTTTTGTCACCTTATCTAATCTTCCTACAAGCAAGTGTGTTATTTTATTTGTAAATTGAATGTATTGTGTTTTCTCAAAATTTAGAGAACGTAAGTTTGCATTAAACCATCTATTTGAAATTTCATAAAACTTATGGGTATTTGTATTAAAATCTATAGGATTAGGGTGCATGAACAACATACTGTTATCAACCACAAATAATATTGGACCAGATTCATTATTTATTATCTTGGTTAATTCAGTTATATATAAAAACAATAGCAGACACTGCACTGACCCTGGCACCTTGACCGTTTCCCATCTTGTATGCAAATAGACAAAATATACAAATATGAAGAAGTCTGCAGAAGATACCTCAAAGTTTGAATCACCTGGACACAACTTCAGACTTGAAAATTACTTGAATATTATTCAATTATATTCATTCATTCATGTAGGAATCTTGCTCCTTTTGAGTTACAAGTTTAATATAAAGACTTGATTTATTGAAAAATTAATATATAAACTTGCCAGTGATAAACATGTGTATGTAAGGAACAAGCACAAATTCAGACATTTTGTAGGAATCATGACATGAAAATCCTGTCTACAAATAGAGCAGCATTTTGTCCCAGAGTTAACAAAATCTTATGATGCAGCACAGATTGGAAGAAACAATAAATATAAATTTATTGTTTTATATTATATGCAACAGCCTGAAAATTGGGAGAATATGAATATTATCTGTAGGCAATACACAATTTTAATTCATTGGTCTGTGTCTGAAATTAGTTTCATTCAGTTAAAACATGTACTTTTAGTACACCTTTGATAAGTTTAGGAAGGAAATCAAATTTTGTTCAGGGTAAGACCAGAATCATATTGTTTAAACGTTATGAACAGGGATTGTTTTACAGTACAAAGCAAATGTTTTTACACGGCTTTCTTATAAAGCAGTATAATAAAATAGGATATGTGTTATTACAGAAGTCAGTAAAAGGATGTTTACACACATGGTATGCAGCTTATCAAGAACTTAAACTCAGGATTGCCTAGCATGGAATAAAGTGATTTATCACTGTAATTGTAACTCTATGATAAATAACGCATTTTAAACTATTGGAAAATCATTACTGTTACTACTGAGCTGAAATCTATGACACTTTCTTCAACAGCTCTTACAGTATGCTAAATGGTTTCTTATAAACTGTTGATCTATCCACAAAGCAGTAACATGCTATTTAAAGAGACATTTAATTGTACAGTACTAACCTACACATTACAATAAACATTGCACATTACACATTTGTCTATGCCTTTACAGGCTACAAAATTGTTTCTGTTCATTTGGCACATTGAATTCACGTGATACAACTATTCTGATAGTTGCCATTAATGACTCTGAAAATAATGAATAATTTTTCTAAACAACACACAGGTTAAATAATTAAACTAACTTTTGGTTGGATTTGAAAGCTCCCACCATTAGTTCAGTGCTCAAAATGGACAAATGTGAAGATTATATAGTCCTGAAGATCAGCAGACTTTTAAAATGAATACTTATAATCCAGTTGTTTTGAGAGTACATAGAATATCTGAGGTAATGCATGTTACTGACTACCTAGTAGAGTAGAACTCCATTTATCCAGATTAACTGGGATGGTGAGCCACCTGGATATACAGAAAATCTGGATAATTGGATTATTTTTTGAAAAGAGGCTGCAATGGCAGTTTGAAATGTGGCTGTTACTCTTTACAGCATGTACTTGCATCTAAACCTTTCAGCTATGCCTGATTTAAAGTTCTGGACACCATAACACTGTACTACTGTACTTGATCTGATAGCTGGTAGTTTCAAGGCATGTTCATGTTGTAAAATTCGCGACAAAGTTACCTGAAGGGCCAAACCAATCTGGATTATTAGTGATCCAGATAAACAGCGTCTGGATCAGTGGAATGCTATTGTAATAAATTGTATGAAATCTACTGAGTATTTTTACAGTGACTTCTTGTATGATCTGCAGAAAACATTAGTAAGTATTTTTAGGACATGCAACAGGAAGATATTCCAAATACATAATATGTGTAACCAAAATTCAGAAAAAAACTGTTTTGCATCCTGGCAAAGGCGTCAATCACGGCAAATGTATCTGAGTTTTTCCTCTATTATAGTGTATGAAATGATAGGAATGTTTTAAAGTTATAACTAATATGTAAATACTGAAAATCTGTCCTAAATTTACCTGGATGCATGAATGACCTCTTACATTTGTTTTACACTTATCATAAAGTAAAAAGGGTTGTATGTGTGTGCATACATTCTTGCATTATATTCTACTGCACTCACTGGTCTTTGAGGAAAGAAGTCCATTTTGCAACAGATGAAGAGCTTGATAGGAAAAGTAGACTGGACTGATAGTTTTCTATACACTTGTGCCCATTCTCTTCCCTCTCATCACAGAAATGAATAAGGAATAATCATCATATGCTTCATAATTTTAAAAAAATTAGAAAATTGTATGCTTTCAGAAGTGTTGCATGAAGTAGGAGTATTTGCTTCACAGTGTACCATTTTAAGCACTGCTGACTAAATTCTCTCCACTATCTGTAAGAAGTAGTTTTAACATGAGGCCATAAATACTGTAACTAGTACACACATTTGGTGTCTTTAAAAAAATAAAAGTAGGCATAACAATGGTCCCTAAAATGCTTATCTTTGTCCCAGCTCTGTAATAGACTAATAAGGACCTTTCTTATTACTGCAGCCAGAGAACAGCACTGCGATGATATCAGTGCTCAAAATGGATCTTAACTTACATGCATCAAAACTAACATAATATTGTATCACAGACATATTTTGTAATCCAGTTACATTAAATGCAACCTACTTGCAACTACAAGGACAACAGATGTACTGACGAAAACAAATTAAATTTGTATCCTCCTTCCATCTATGTCTCTTTGGCCTGCTAAACATCTCTTACGTAAATCCTCCTACTCTAAGCAATTATATTCTGAAATCTCTGCCCACCTGAATTCTTAGTGTGCATACTAAATAAGGAAGAGTGGTTTTGATGGCTGGAACAGAGGAATTCATGGACTCTGTTAAGACATCAGATTCATATGCCAGCTAATTCAGGTCTGAGACTAGCTAGATCTAATGCAAGTACATTCTGCAATGAAGATTAAAGTTTTCTGGCATGTTCCATCTTTATTGTGATCTTTCGAAAAGTTTGTAGTTATTGACCATTTGACACAGTGTAAAATCTCAGAAGATCAGAATCTTCAACAACACTTTTGTAAGAACCTCACATTTCGTATTTTTTATTCTTTTTACATTCCTAAAAGTTAATATAACTTTAAAATGATATAACAATTTCTTTAAATTTTTGATAATACGAGTATTTGTGGTCAGTTTCAATACACGTAATTAGTGCTTACATTCCATATTTCATAAATTTTTGACATACCTTGAAAATCAGAGTCCGTGTGAATATATGCAAGGTTATACTACTTTAAAAAATGATAATTTTAATTCCACTGAATAACAAATACTTGCAAAATAATAACACAAACTTAACCTTCGGACTAGAAAACTATCTACAAAGCTACATGGTTTCAAACCCCTGAAAACAGTAATCTTTGGTAGTCTCCATCATGTGTATCTAAATTACACAAAAACTGCCTCTTTTTTGTGGAATTTTATGTTTTGTGCCAGTTCCATTTGGAGCACTGAATTGTGGCATATCGCACGAAATGAAAATAAAGTTTCATCTTAGACATTCACTGGCATTGTGTTTTATAGTATTACAAATTATCATGTAAACACCTTTGACACTACTGCTTATTAATATTACTGTAGATCTTCAGAGGACATGGCAACACATTTCAATTCACATTTAGATAATTTTCAGACCAATATTTTACATAACATAAACTACATTTTCATGCATAACTTACACGTTGATACACTGAGATCTCATTCCTTGCTTGAAACATAATATGTGTTGCATACAATTACTATTGTGTTGAAATCATTGAAATATTTGGTAATTCGATATAATTTTAAAATAATTCTGATACTGGGGGTTTGTTATTCCCTGCATTATCTTTCCTAAGGATTTATGTTGCCTGTGACATACAATAAAACTGCTGTACATGTTGGCATGTTTGATGCTGATTTTCTGCCATATCTTCTCTGAGAATTTTTGTTTCCAGTGATGTATTTTACAACAATCAATATGTTTCTTTGTGAGTGTGTATAATGATGGTATGTATTAACTGATGGTGACCAATTTAAAATTTTTGTCTCATTCATCAAGTAAATACCCAGGTAAAAGTATTTTGTTAAGAATCTCATCACATATCAGCCTATGATGTGCATTTAGAGTAGGTGTTGTTGATCTTAGTAAAGTCGCTGTCAGGAATAGAGTCTACTCCTGACATGAAATCAACTTATCATATATTTCAATTATTTTAACACTGTAGCCCTAGTATGCAAACATGTATTATTTTTTAAGTAAGGATTTAGATCTCAATCTATCAACATATACCTTATACTTGCAATTGTAATTTCTTTTATGCAAAATATTGGCCTGAATATGACTTAAGTGTGGGTCAAAACATGGTACCATTTACTCCAAAGATCTAAAGTAATATCAATAAACAATTATGTCACAGACAATTATCTACTAACTTGTAATAAAGATAGATAGTTTATTTTCCTCTATTGATGTTTCTACCAACCAAGCATTTTTTTTTTGAATCTATACAAATATATTTCTAAATGTTGGAAACCTTGAGTGAAAAGTGACAAACACAAGAAGAAAGAAATATTCATGATGGCAAATATCTGAATAACAAAGGATGTGAGAATTCCATACAAAGCAACAAAACAGAGCAAAGTCCAGAAGAGAAGTGTGACATACATTATGGTGCTATGGGATTTCTCATGGCTTTGAAGGTGGTTAAAACTTGCATCATAGCGACAACTTACCTTCATATTACTAGATGAATAACATATATTATACAATGAATTCCCTCTTGTACTAGGGAGGGAAGGGATTGAGTTTCTACATATTACTTGTCCATCTTTGTATAAGGAACCATTAGACAGATCAAATGTAGGTGTTTCAGGAGATGTTGGATTTTTATTGCTTTTAGTGGAAGTCTCAAATGATCCAGAAGCATAAAATTCGGTTAGAGTTTGTTCTTTTATCTTCCATCGAGTTGCCAACCAATCTTTCAGTTCTTCTTCCCCAGATGGAAGGCTGGAACCAGCAAAACTGAACAAGGACAACAAAGCAAGCATATAGTTACAGCATATAAATTTTATGCATCCCTATTTCTGGCTCTCCTGTGAAGTTTTGTCTTACTCAGCTCAGAGTATACACCTTGCCTTCCAAAGGAGTGAGTTAGTTATCTTTAACCTTTTGGCGCCGAAATTATTTTTTTAAATTTTAGCACACTCTGTATATAAAATGTAAATAAAACAGGAACCAAATATGTTAGAATTATGAAACAAACTGCATTTTGAAGAGAAAGAACGGAGAGTATATACCATGTTTAAAATATTCAGTACCTATATTTGTTGAATAAATATATAAAATGCAACATTTAGAGGTTAGCGGTGCGGTACGACCACTATAGGGGTCGTTAGGCTTCAAAGGGTTAATAGGCAGTTCGTAGAGGAAATATCTTTGATTTTAGCATGATTATTGCACAATGAAATTACAGACACCATTGCATCTGACAGACCATTCTTAGTACATTTCGCAATACTTTACAAAAAACAAAAATTTTGAATGAAGCTGACTCACCGAGTTATTGAGAAGTGCACTTCTTCTGGAAAGCGCCCCTTTAAAATGTCAAACTCAGACTGAGGCAGAGTCCGTGGATATCCAACTGTGATGTCATACACAGCATCCAGCAGACCATCTAGAAATAAAAATTCATTTGCAGGTTACTCTTAAAAACCAGCATTTCAAACCTACACCAAAATCAAACAAGTAAAAGCTCTTGCAGGATTGTTGTACAGACACAGACATCATGTTAATTTCTGTGATCTTCCCTTGCAAACACTATGAATTAAAGAAATGAGAAATATTCCCCTAAATATTTAATCTTTGATGGATTATATGATCAGCTTCGTTATGGACCAAGAATGACAGACACATGACAAATTTTTTGAGAAAAGTACATTTGTATGTGTGTGTGTGTGTCTCAGGAAAGATTATGGAGTCTGGACATTAATATGTAAAGACAAAATTCAATACACCACTAATTTGGAAGGTATACCAAGCCTAGTAACCATGTAGAAACCATGATATATAAAAATTTACTGTGTATTTTCCACCTGTTTTTTCATTCCACCCATGCAGTATATATGATAGTTTATGAAATGCATTTTGTTACATTTTATTTTGTTGTATGGATAAATAAGAACTCTCAATATTCTATTTGATATGAGGCCTAATTGAGGGTTTTTAAATTTTTAATAATTGATTATGATTGGTGTTAATGTTTTATACCAGATCTTTTTGGTGTTTTTAATATTATATTACTTTATGTAGTGGTTTTTAACCCCATGTGTGCTTATGTGAAGCTGTTTATTGTGTGATTATTGATTGTTGTCAGTCAGATTTATTTTTATGATATGCTGTATGTCCTATGCTAATGTGTTCTAGGGACTGATGAAAGCGAAACCTCGTATGTACGTACATACTTTTGTGTGTGTGTATGTGTGTGTACGTATTATGTGTGTGTATGTGTGTGTGTGTATGTGTGTGTATGTGTGTGTATGTGTGTGTATGTGTGTGTGTATGTGTGTGTATGTGTGTATGTGTGTGTATGTGTGTGTGTGTATGTGTGTGTGTGTATTTGTCTGTGTGTATCACATATGTATGTATGTATGTATGTATGTATGTATGTATGTATGTACATACGTATGTATGTATGTATGTATGTATGTACATACGTATGTATGTATGTATGTATGTACATACGTATGTATGTATTATCTGTGTATGTATGTACGTATATATGTACATATGTATGTATTTATGTATCAAACTCAGTCAGTCAACACCACGGACATGGGGCTTCATATGATGTCAATTATATGTGAGATTTGAGATTGTAGAGATGGTGTCTACAGAAATTACTGAGTCTGGGTTTTGACGCCATCTAATCTGGTAGAAATATATCGACATTGTGGAAGAATTTACTGCCTCTAATGTCAGGATAGAAGAGTAAGTGGCATGGGAATAAACAGGGTATAGGAACAGACACAGCAGGAAATAACACAGGCTGTGAACGAACCTATGGGAAACAGTAGGACAAGTCTGCTGGTCACATTTAAGAATGTCCAACAGAAATTTCCTGCATTTCAAATAGACCTATTGTCTCCATTTTCAGGATGAAAGAATTACATCTAGCCTCTCTGATGCACATTTTTCTCACTTTCTTCTGAATTTGTTCAGGCTCCTCGCTCTTGGTCCCAATATTTCCTGTTGGTTTTGTCATGCAGTCATGTCCTTTCTCCCTTTAATTACAGCTGTAACCTGCCTTACTGAACAGATTTGTTTCCTATCCCGAAAATGGATTCAGTAGATGATTGTAAATTTAAAGTCGTCCCTGTGCATGCCATGGAGGTACATGCGGGAATGGTGGTATAGCTCCACATATTCTTAAACTCAGGACAAGATGGAAGTGAGTGGTCTGCTGCACAACCCGATTGCTTACTCCCAAGAAAAGGTTCTCTAATACTCACTCAACAGGGGTCTGGATGGGTTCTAGAGCCAGTCTGGACATTTTGCAAAAGAGAAAAATTCCCTGCCCCTGCTAGGAATCAAACTGCAATCCCCAGTCTCTTAGCACCAACAAATGCACATATTATACTAATACATATTTCACCTTATCTGACTTCTATGTGTTTTTGCTGGTCGCCATCCTCAGGGTCAGTACATCAATTGTCATTTATGATACTCTATACATTGCAAGTTTTAATATTTACATAATGTAAATTTTAACTTAATCTGTACATTCACATGCATAGCATCGTAAGGACTAATTTATTGCTATGAGTTTGAAGCTATTTGGTAGTGAGCTCCCAGAGGATGGCAACCAGCTGAAACATGTAGCATCCAGATAAGGTTAAATATATATTAGTATAATATGGGCATTTGTTGGTACTAAGAGATAGAAATCATTCACAATGTCTGGAGAAAAAAATATGAAAGTATATGTCCTCAATTGTTCAGCCTGTAGCCCAGTCACAACACTAGCTATGTTGTCCCATTTACTTTATAATGCCATTGCATTTTTACTTACCTATACAACATCATATCCCAGAATACAGTATTCTTCATTTCAGCAACATTTTGCAAACATTTTTCACGGATATTTTTTTTCAGCCAGTAAATTTTCTCTACTAAAATTTATGTCATTACAGAAGTCAACTTAATTGAAAATCACTTACTTTGCCTCATCCTCTGTACCAAGAAGACAAACCCTGTTGTCTTGGGGTGTAATACCTGGTAATAATGGTCCAGCTGATGAGAAGACGCAAACTGGTGGCTGCGCTGTTGACTTCCAGCTGTTAGATCTGTGCCTTCTGGAAACAGCAGGATCTGCAGAAAATGAATGAATTCTGTATATCTGTTACTTGTTTTGTTCAATATACTCATCTTGTGCCAAGGGTTTTCAATCTTTGTGACACTGCAACTCTCTAAAATAAAGCAGGAATTTTTGTGACTATCCATGATTAAAGGTACAGATGACAGCAGATTTAACGAGCTATAAATTCAGCACATGTGCATTTGCCAGTGTCTGAATATACTAGTATATCAAATTTTGCTGCTGCTGCTGCTGCCACCACTGGTGCAGCCACCACCACAATCACTGTTGCTGTTTCTGCTGCTGATAATAATAATGAAGACGGTTAAACTATTTTAATCACCAATTTTGGTTTGTTTATTAATTGAATAACATTACTGCCATGGCCTTGCAATAAAGTATTGTAAGTTTACAGCTTCTCAAATATGTCACTAACATGCCAGCTTCATGATTAAATCATTATTACTGAACAATTAAGACCTGTCATGATTTGCTTGTGTTGAGTATCGGTAAATTTCACCTCTCACTTCAGACACTCATGTTAGAATATTTCTCCAAGACAGCCATTTTGATTCATGGTAAAAAAATGAAATGTGTCTCACTCATCTCCTCACACAATCTGGCAAACATTATTGGCTTTAAATATTTATTTTTGACACAATCTACTACAATTGTGGCTTGACCCATATCGGCAGATGATAACAAAGGAGAAGGAAAGTGTTGCCAAATCAAAAGTCTGAATTTCTCTATGGAAGCCCGACATGAGTGTGCTAAACCTGTAGAGAAAGTTGTAATCACATTGCCACCAAAAATGTCAAAAATTCTTTAGCTATTCCTGTCCCTCTAATTCCTTTGCAGAAAGGCAAATCTTTTATTTGATCTTCACCAGCGTATTACCTATAAATTAACCACTGAGCATCTTTAACACAATCTTTTACCCCATCTAGCTGCATGGAAAATGGATTTTTGTTTTCTGTAAAACCATCCACTTGGTATAAATCTGTAGGATATTTTGTCATTGTATGAAATGGACAGTTAAAACTATCTTCCTGCTGATGGCTCCAGGACAGAAATGAAGAAGTAACCTCATCAGCTGTTGCCAGGAACATTAAATTTTCTACAGCTGTGTGCAGCTTTATGCACTGTAGTTTTCTGTAAGGAATTTGGTATGATAAGAGCATACTAATTATCATATATATATATATGTATATGACTTCCCACATGTTTGCAAAAATTGTATAATGTCCAAACTTGCCACCTTATGATAATTAGCTGTGTTTTAAATCCAGTAAATGAATTTCTCATTAAACACAAATGAGATGAAAATTCTCATTAAAATGAAGTACCTCTTAAAGGCCCTCATAATATACATTAATTCCTAGAAACAGCAGATTTGTTCTGGAAAGTGAATGTTTGACATTATATACATAAGCTGGTAGGACTAGTGAAATATATTTTTTTAAGCAAAAGAAGGACATGGAAGACATTTTTCTGCTATTAAGAAATAAGTAATTACAAGAGCATACAAAGTTATTGTGATACATTTTCCACTAACTCTATTGAAACAAAAATGTACATTATAAGTAAGAAATACAGCTATGATGTAACTTAAAAATACAGACCTGGCAAGACTGACCGATGTCACAGAAGTAGTCAAGAGCCCGTTCTAGAACAGCCTTGTCACGTTCCCAACGTCGGTGGATGTACAGAAAACAATTCATTTGCATCACCCAACCTAAATAGATGTATATATGTTTTAAATAGCAACTAAAATTAATACTTTTTAAGATACTCAATGCATTAAAAACTGTCTCCAAAATCTTCTATTTTGAACCCTACTACAATAATTGTATAATTACAAGACTATAATATTTCTACTTTAAAATATTACCTGCACCTGGAATATGTCTGACAGATGCCTTGAGCACCATCTTTATCCGATGTGCAAGTGGCTTGCAAGCATGGAATATACCTGCCCACAGAAAGTTCCAGTCAAGGCGTGTGCGATGGTTCATGACAATCAGTGCTTTATCATGGGGAAGGATAGCATCACCTATCACTATGACTCGCGTGCCAATGATGCATTCCAGCAGAGCCTGTAAAAGGAATAACGGGGTATGTGATAACCTACTATCTGTATTACAGCATGAAACATTTTGTTTTACATTAAAATAGTCAACTAATCTGCTGGTAATTGCGGATGTGCAAGAGGTTAAGAATTGAAATTCTGTTTTTACAGTCTCCACACACATTGCAAACTATTCTTGTAATTCCAAACATGAAAACAGATGCTTTTCTGACAGTAACAATATGATGTAAATACACATCATTCTTTGCTCCAGAGCAATTTACAGTCTTGAAATTTGTTGAACAAAATTTTAGTGTTGATAGCATTACACATTCACTGAAATCATGAGTTACTGTCCTTCAGTAGAGAGCATTCTATGAAAACCATAGCTACAGATCTGAAATATTTATTTCAGTGTTGGTATATTCTTCTGGTGAAAGTATGAAGTCAGCACAGATTATTAAGAGCTAGAACTATGCAGGATATGTAGGATGAATGGAAAAGTTTCTGTCCACTTGCTGAATTTTAAATCATTTAGAATAATCTGAATCTGTGTCTTTAGTCAAGGAAAGATTACAAAGTGCAACTAAAACAAAATTAACAAGCAGTAGTAACGCATAAATAATAACCTTAGATATTAATGAATTTATGAAATGTCTTGTCAGTGTTTATTTTGTATTTAAGAGCAAATTCATTCACCTATCAATTTCATACTTGGCATTTCTGTAACTAAAAAAATGTATCTAAGTTAGAAATTTAGTAGTGTATGAGAAAAGGATTACTATAGAGCTCTGCTGACAGTTGACATAAATGAGGGTTAGGACTTTCAATAAAGTTTATATTATACACAACCTTTGGCAAAAATGTTCACTTGTTACCCTAGCTGAGACTTCATAGTTTTCCACAGCCCACTAGACAATTATTGGGATAGGAAACTACACTTTGACCTTCAGGGCCAAGAGGATTTTTTTGCGACATGGCGCACAGCACCTTAATGTAAAGTGGCAAAATTTTTTAATTGCAGGGAAGTTAAGAAGCCTACAAATTTTATTTTAAGTTTGGTAGCTGAGACAGACAAGCTTTGACCAAAAGTGTAGGAACTATAAAAACTTAGTTTTGTGTTGTAAAATTTTTATTCTTTGTCTTAACAATTTTATGTATATAAAAAGCAAACTTGTCAAAATTGGAAGATGGTGCAAGCACATCACTTTTCACTTTGCTGCTTATGTTTATGGCCATGACTGCTTATTTCCACATGCTTTCTGATTCATTGTTCAGAATCACCTTACCATACTACAATGCAATGAGCTGTTGAGAACATCATGAAATAAACATGAAACAATCAGTTGATGTTTTAATAATAGCAAACTTCTATGTCTTATAATAAAAGTGGATGAGATTACCTATATTGACTAACAGTTTACTACCTTGCATAACGACAGGACATATTACTTTTGCTGTTCAGGTGCAAATTGCCAAACTACCAGTATTTTTAAATGCAATTAACAGCATGATCCGTTTTATAATAAAAATCACTAAGAATGTGTTCTATGTTTCATATAAATGTCTACATATTCCTGAATTTCTATCACATAACAGCTGAAAGATAACAGACTCTTCTCTTCTTTGACAAAACGTATTGTAACTGAAACTCAGGGCTACTTTCTTAAGAAAAGAGTTAACAGGACCAGTTCAGTGTATTATTAAGTGTACTTAATACTATCATGATGTGCAAAATAGCCTATATTATACATTTCTACTATATATGTCCTGGAGCTAAGCAAGAAATATGGAAATAAATGGTCAGCATTACACTCCAAATATAAGATCAAGTGAGTTTCATGGCTGCTCCGGTATGTGATAGCGAAAAGAAATAATCTAGACTACAGTATTTTAGGACCAACACTAGCATTGCCTCTCATCTTTCCATTTTAACAGCTCTCATTCAACATCATATGATTTCTGCAGTTTACAAAATGTAACTAATCACACCTGAAAATAAAGGAAAATAAGTTACCCTGCTAATCACAGTGGATACCTAGGACTCTTTTCTCTTGGGGTAAAGTGGTAGGTACTTGAGACTGACCACTCATCTCCATCTACAGCCAAGTTCAAGAAGAAGTGGAGCTATAACTTCACCTTTCCCTGTATGCCTTCATGGCATGTTGTGAGAAAAGTTTACCTTTCTACCTTTCTGACTGCAGAAACCGCATGATGTAAAATTACAGTGGTCTTAAACCGACAAAGAATTATGAATATACATTCACATCCCATTTGAAGTATGTACATAAGTATGTCCACATTTTAATTTTCCATTATATATTATTCTGTGTATGTAAAGTCCTTCCCAACAGCTAATCTCCTGTCCAAGGAATACTTATCATATCAAAAATGGCTCTTTTAGAATTAATTCTGAATTAATTCTGAACTGGATAAGAGCCAGTGACTGCACAAACATATCATACCTTGAACTTGAGGCCAACATGCTTTCTCAAAACAATGGGCACTTGACTTGACTCTGAATCATCTTGTATGATTCTAATCATTTATTACACTATTACTTGTATTACTCTTGACATGTTCTATATCCTGTTTTATTGTTATTATGGATTCATGGAATGCAAATACAATACAATACAATTCAATGGGCACCAATCAGCCAGTCATGTGGAACCACATCCCAGAAAGACAGTAACCTCAAAACTGGAAAAGTTATTCCTGTAAACTTCATATTGTATGCCTTCTGTGTCACAGATAATCAGAACAGGGTGTACCTTCATGTGTAAATATTGGGTGGCAATATAGGATTTACCACTCAATTTCATTCCAAGAAATTTTACTATTCCATGATATTGGGATGCAGAAGATATCAATAATAGCCTTACGATGTAATACTATTGACATAATTTTTATACAACACTGTACAGAGATATTTTGCAGCCTGCTGCCATTATACGTTTTGCCATCTATGTATGACAAGTTTGTGCAACAAAGCTGTATACATCTTTAAGGAGGGATGCTCCTTGAAGATGCCAAAGACAATGGCCGAAACATGTAGAGCGTTTTCTGTTCCTAATATATGCCAAACTTGTTGGCTACAAACATGTTTCAAGTTATTTCCTTGTCTAAGTACAGCCTTTTTGCGTGCAGAGCATGTGGAAGGTAAGCAAAAAATATGTACACGTATTTTAGGTATGTCAGCACTTTTTGGGAGGTATATGGTTATTTTCACTCTATGGCTGTTCTTACCCACAGAGGTTAGAATTTCCTGTTCTCACTGGACAAGGGGTTGGTTTGTTCTGAGAAAAATACACAGAAAAATCCTATCGCCCCTACTGAGAATCTAATTCCGAACATCCACTTCATTACTAGTCAATGAATAAATGAAAATCCAAATAAAACACTGTAAAATGTCTGGTTATCTTGGAATTAGTGTTTCATTTTGATAAAAGCATTGAAAGAGACAGGGTATATATATGTACATATTTATTTATTTATTTATTTATTTATTTACTTATTTATTTATTTATTTATTTATTTGTTTATTTATTTGTTTACTTGTTTATTTATTTGTTCATTTATTTGTTTATTTATTTTTTATTTTTTATTATTTATTTATTTATTTATTTATTTATTTATTTATTTATTTATTTATTTATTTATTTATTTATTTATTTATTTATTTATTTATTTAT
>Ga0123355_10008246_pt1 | contig 15739 bp, 11 predicted proteins | sample TergutEmb28metaG_3_FD_89872 | JGI IMG/M metagenome (GOLD analysis project Ga0123355, IMG submission 89872) | Embiratermes neotenicus P1 segment gut microbial communities from Petit-Saut dam, French Guiana - Emb289 P1 | ecosystem: Host-associated > Arthropoda: Insects > Digestive system > Gut ... | reverse complement strand
TCTACTCAAAACTTCGACTGTCACATGGCCAATGCCTGCAGGCTCCAAGCCAATGACTCGTGCAGCACCACGTGATATGTCAATAATTCTACCGCTTATGAAAGGTCCGCGGTCATTGACTCGCAAGTCAACACTTCGACCCTGATATGTTACCCGCACCATCGTGCCAAAGGGCAAGGTTGGATGTGCAGTTGTCATTCCATTTGGATCAAAGCGTTCCCCATTTGCCGTTGTATGACCTTGCCAATAGAAGGAGGCAATTCCCTGTTCGTATATACCAGTCGATTCCAAATTTCCAGACGATGCATTACTTCCACCATTACCGGAAGGACGACTGGCAGCTTCACGTTCACGTGCAGCACGCGCTTGTCGCTCAAGTGCTTCTTGCACCTGTCTATTAAGCGAGCTAATATAGCTCTGCTGTTCATTGATTAGTCGTTGCGCAGCATCAACATCTGCTTTACGTGCAGCCTCTACTGCTTTTTGTTCTTCCTGCAAGTCTGCCAGCGCATTCAAAGATTGTTCAAGCTGTCGTGTCTGTGACTGAAGAGTTTCGATGATTTGAACATCATTTTCGACCAAAAATCCTACGAGCTCTAAAGATCGAATAAAATCTTTAGAATTGCTGGCAGCAAAGAGTATTTCCAGATAGCCTTTTCCGCGAGATCTGTACATGAAGTCGGCTTGTCGTCCCAACAGTTCCTGACTATACGCAATATCATCTTCAAGCTCTTCGATCTGCTCCTCAATATCAACAATCTCTGCCTGCGTTTCTCTTAGCTCTGCAGAAGCAGTCTCAAAGGCCTCCATAACGGACGCAAGTTCATTCTGTAATTCCCCTAAGCGCGAATTAGCAGTCTGTACTTGTGCTTGCAAGCTTTCTGGACTTGCTTGCGCTGGCACCGCAGACACGAAAACCGATGCAAGCATCAAGGTGCTTACAAAAACCGCCAGGAATCTACGCACTATCAATATTTGACTTTCGAATTTCGGCACGCTTTATTTTACCACCTAGTGTCTTTGGAAGCTCATCTACAAAATTCACAATGCGTGGATACTTATAAGGGGCAGTGATGCTTTTTACATGATCTTGCAACTCGCAGACTAACTCTTCAGAAGCACTGTAGCCAACAGCCAAAACAATATCAGCTTTTACCACCGTACCGCGAACAGGATCAGGGGCAGCAGTCACCGCGCTCTCTATAACGGCAGGATGCGATACTAAGGCGCTCTCGACCTCAAAAGGACCTATGCGGTATCCAGAAGCCTTGATAACATCGTCATTTCTGCCAACAAAGGTCAAGTACCCATCAATATCTCGCCACGCCATATCGCCCAAATTGTAGTAGTTTCCACCAACAGCCCGAGCAGTTTGCTCTTCATCTTTATAGTACCCCGTGAACAAGCCAGGCGGATAATCTTCTTTAAGGCCCATAACACAGATGGCACCCTCTTGTCCGATATCAGCCTCACGCGGACGCAAATATGACTTGCCATTGGGATCTTCCTCTACCAACAGCTTCACTTGATACAGCGGGTCTGGCTTGCCCAATGCGCCGGGACGCGGCTCCAACCATGGCCAAGTCGCAATCATGACCGTGCTTTCTGATTGTCCAAAACCTTCACGAATCTTTTTGCCTGTAAATGCTTCCCATCGATTAGTCACATCTGCATTAAGTGGCTCGCCTGCTGTTGCGTAATTCGCGACACTGCTTAGGTCATAGGATGCAACATCTTCTTGAAGCATAAAGCGATACATCGTCGGCGGTGCACAAAAGGTCACAATGTCATGATCTTGCAGTTTTTGTAACAGATTGGCAGGAACAAAGGTATCCCAGTCATAGGCAAAGACACCTGCACCACAAATCCACTGCCCATAAATTTTACCCCAGCCAAATTTTGCCCAAGCGCTGTCAGTTACACTGAAGTGCAGTGCATCCTCTTTCACCTGTTGCCAATATTTCGCTGTCGTGATGTGCCCTAAAGGATGCTTGTGCGTATGGTGCACCATCTTTGGCTGCCCTGTCGTTCCCGAAGTAAAGTACAGCATCAAAGTATCATCACTGCTTAACACATCTGCTCCCACAGGACGTGTCCACGCAGGAACATCCAACGCAAGCAAATCGTCAAGAGTTGTCCATGTCTTTGCTGTGCCCCCACTTTGGTCGTCGCGACCTTGCTGTATTACAACCTTGTTATTAATGCTTGCTCCCTGCTTAATGCAGTCGTCAACCTGCTGCATCACATAGGGATCATCAATAGCAAAAATCGTCTTAAATCCTGCAGATTTTGCACGAAACACCAGATCCTTTGCTGTCATCTGCACAGAGCCCGGAACGAAAACAGCACCTATCTTCATAAGGGCACAAGCAATGGCCCAGTATTCCCACCTCTGGCGCAACAACAGCAACACGATGTCACCCTTTTTCAGGCCCAATTGCTGCACAAAGGCAGCTGCCAATATATCTGACATCTGAGATATGTCTGCAAAAGTCTGAATCTTTTCGTTGCCATGATCATCAATCCAGTGCAGCGCGCGCTTATCAGGACGCACCTGTGCCCACTCATCAACGACATCGTAGGCAAAATTAAAGTTGTTAGGAATATCTATCGTGTAATTGCTGTGGAAGTCCTCGTACGAATCAAAATCGATGCGTGGACAATATTTTTTCAAGACATGATCCATAGCTGTAACTTCCTTCACGTAGGCAACAATAAAGACGTATCTCTAAGTTACAGTTTATTCGGTGATGACCGTTAGAAACACGGCAGGAACGCTGGATGCGCAATTTTGCGCATGTGGAAGGCGCGAATTGAAGTAGACACTGTCTCCTTCAAATAGCCTAATGGTTTCATCCTCAAAGCTTAGATCGACAGCACCTTGAAGCACCATGTTAAATTCTTGTCCATCGTGTGCAACGAGCTCAGTGTTTTTATGCTCGTCAGCAGGATCAAGTGTTACTAGAAGCGGTTGCATAATTTTTGGCGTATAGCGCCACGCAAGATCTTCAAAATGATAGCCAGGATAGCGGTCAACTTTGCGTCCTTCACCCGCACGTACTACTTGAACAGTTTCAATCCTGCCTGCCTTGCCCATAAGAATTTCAGTAAATTCAACATCAAATTTACGTGCGATTGAGTAAATGACGCTGATGGGAACATCAGCGCCAGTTTCCTCAAAGCTGCGATATCTGTCAATGTCGATATCGAGTTCAGCAGCAAGATCTACGTCACGGACATCACAGGCTTCGCGCAATGCACGAATACGCATGCCCAATTCACGAATATCCTGCTGCTGATCAGTCAATTATCTACAGTTCCTTCCCAAGAGCAAGAGCCTCACGATTGACCTCAAGCAAGGCTTTCTTACGTTCGGGAATTGACAATTTCAAAGCTTCGTCAAGCACTTCTTCTGTACAGAATTGTGTTGCCTTCCACAATGTGCCAATCTGTAACAGATTGCCCAAAGGAGTGCCCTGCTCATCTGCAAAGTCATTGTCAGATGCAATTTGCGCATACTTATTAACCGTATTGGTGATATCTGTACGCAATGTCCCCGAATCAAGGTCAAAGGTCGAATCGTCTACAATCATCAGTCCGCCAGGAATAACAGCCTCGTTAAAGCGCTCATAAGACAGCATATTCATAGCAATAATAATGTCTGGCTCTGTTACCAGCGGTGTTCCAATAGGTTCGTCAGAGATAAAGATTGAACAGTTGCAGGTACCGCCACGCATTTCAGGACCATAACTGGGCAGCCAGCTTACTTCACGCCCACTCAAAAGTCCCGCGTTTGCAATAACGCGACCAGCAAACAGTACGCCCTGTCCACCATAACCTGCAAGTCTCATTCCAAAAGTAGTCATTGGGGTTGTCATTATGCTGCACCCCCTTTGCCAGCAGCTTTTCGTGCTACTTTCGCAGCCTCTTTAGCTTTTTCAGCATCGACTCTTTCTGCTTCTGCCGCCTTTTGCTTTGTCAGCAAATCTGCAGCGGCATCCACGATGTTTGCATGGCCCTCAGCCTTTACATCACGATATACTCCCAGTGGATAGTAAGGGAACATATTCTCTTGCATCCACTCAGTTGAATCGAGTGGGTTCAAGCCCCAGTTAGTTGGACAAGTACACAGCACCTCAATAATGCTGTAACCCACCTTATCGCGCTGATATTCAAAGGCTTTGCGAATTGCACGCTTTGCAGTACGAATATTCTTTGGCGTATCTACAGTAACGCGTTCTGCCAATGCCACGCCATCCAAGGTCGCTAGCATCTCTACCACACGCAAAGGATAGCCGTCTTGCGCAATGATACGACCATAGGGACTGGTTTGTGTGATCTGGTCAGGCATCGTTGTTGGTGCCATTTGACCACCCGTCATGCCATAGATTGCATTGTTGATAAAGATAACAGTAATGTGCTCACCGCGCGCAGCAGCATGGACACTCTCAGCAGTACCAATCGCTGCAAGGTCACCATCACCCTGATACGCAAACACAATGTTGTCGGGCATCGCACGCTTTGCACCCGTGGCAACCGCACCTGCGCGACCATGGGACGCCTGTATCATGTCACAGTTAAAGAATTTCGTACAGGTTACACTACAGCCTACAGGTGCAACACCAACGGTGTCTCCTAGCAGGTCAAGCTCTTCCAAGCTTTCACCAATCAGCCTATGCACAATGCCATGCATGCAGCCTGCACAATAGGTGAACGCTGCATCCGTTAGTCCCTCTGTACGCTTAAAAACTGCCTTCTCGTTAGCAGGAGGAGTCTGTCCAGTCATGTTACTTACCTCCTTCTGCGGTTTGCTTATACATTTCTTCGATTTTTGCAGCAATCGCCTTTGGTTCTGGCACCAATCCACCTGTACGGTTGAACATTTCGACAGGCAGACGACCATTAACAGCCAGACGCACGTCTTCGACCATCTGACCCATGCTCATCTCGACACTTAGGAATCCTTTAACACCATTTGCAATCGCGCTCTCGAGTGAATCATCGGGGAATGGCCAGACCAACAGGGGTCGAATCAGTCCTGCCTTAACACCTGCATCACGCGCCAGGTCAACAGCACTCTTTGCCGTACGCGCACTCGCGCCATAAGCAACAACAACAATGTCGGCATCATCAGTGCGATACATTTCTGCTTGCTGTTCTTTTGCTTTGATACGATCATACATCGCATAGCGCTCATTGTTTGTCGCTTCAAGTTGCTCTGGATACAGGCGGAGTGAATTGATTTCTTGAGGCTCACGCTTGCCCTTTGTACCCGTGGTCGCCCACTCATGTTGCGGGCAGTCAGCAGGATCTTTGATGGGCGGCAGTGATACTGGCTCCATCATTTGTCCCAATAGTCCGTCAGACAGAATTAGGGCAGGCATTCGATATTCGTCAGCTTTTTCAAAAGCATCACCTACCATGTCAGCCATCTCCTGCACCGTAGCTGGAGCATAGACCAAGCACTTAAAATCACCGTGTCCAGGTGCTTTAGTTGACATGAAGTAGTCACCTTGCGAGGGCTGAATTGTGCCCAATCCTGGACCGCCTCGCTGAATGTTGATGATAACGCTGGGCAAATCTGCTGCAGCAAGATATGAAATACCTTCTGCTTTCAGCGCAACGCCAGGCGAGCTAGATGACGTCAATACGCGAGCACCAGCTGCTGCTGCGCCATACACCATGTTGATTGCGCCAGTTTCGCTCTCTGCCTGCACAAATACGCCATTTATCTCAGGCTGAGGCATGCGCTTTGACATGTAGGCTGCGAGTTCATTTTGCGGAGTAATTGGATATCCAAAATAGGTACGACATCCAGCACGAATAGCTGCTTCTGCAACTGCTTCGTTGCCCTTCATCAGCACCTTTGGTTCTCTGGCTTGATCATTCATGAGCGCACCTCCTTGTACACAGTAACCGCAACATCAGGGCAAATCACTGCACAATTGGTACAGCCAGTGCACTTTGAAGCATCGGTTTGATAGGCAGGATGGTATCCTTTTGCGGTAAGTCGCGAATGATCCATGGCAACGATGCCTTCTGGGCAAGCCACCACACAGAAGTCACAGCCCTTACAATAATGTTCATCAATTTCAATACGTGGCATAGGCAGTCTCCTTACATTTTCTTCAGAATCGGACGCTTGCTACGCAATTCCGAACACCTTATCAGTACCTAAAAACACCGTTCCTGATACCTAAAAACACTAAATTCAGTACCCTTGCTGCGCATTTCGAATAATCGAGTATTGTATCACACAATTTGTGCATGGCAAGACTCTTTACCTAGTCAAAGCGTTTGATTTTAGCGGCAGAGGGTGTCCATTGCCACATGTCATCTTGCCAAGCGAATTTTACGTTGCGCAGCTATTTTTTCTTGCGCTGCTGCCAATACGTGCAAGCCCTACTGCTAGAACAATGCTTGTGATTTTGGAATAAGTTATCCGTAATGACCTTACATTGTGCATAAATCATCCACTACAATTCAAGAATTTTGGTGGCCATACGTCGCTTTTCTAGGCTTGGGTCAGGAACTTGCAAGTATTCGAAACTGCTTAGATCGTCGCCCCTTTTCCTATTTTGCCTAGGTTCTAGCGCCTCAATCAAAACAGATTCAATCAACATCAACAGCGAATCAGTACTCATATTATTAGACATACTTCCCAATTGTCCATCATCCTTTACTGGGCGAAAACCAAACCAGGAAAATCTGTCCCATCTAGCAGCATGCCTATTAGTTGTGTGTTCTCTTAGGCGCTTCCCAAGCTCTTTCGCACGACCTGCTTTTTATGGAATACGCTACTCTGCAGGAGTTACGCACTATCAGTTAAACATTCTTATCAGGAACATTCTATCTTATAGCTTGGCCATATCCACCTTTTAGGTGTTATTTTAGATACAATAGAATAACTGCACACAAATGTGTTCAGATGTACTCGATTTTGCCTAATAGAGAGGGTAGATGATGAATCCGCAAGATACTACCAGGATTGGCAATCCTCACCAGCCAAACCCTGGTGCTTATGGCAATCCTAATGATCCCAACCAGCCCTATAACCCCAACAATCCTCAAACTTTTGCTGACCCCAATAATCCTGGTCAACCTGTGCCTTCCTACAATCCTGCTCAGCACAACCCTCATGATCCTAACAATCCTAATATTCCCCATGATCCCAATCAGTTCAGAAGGGATCCCATGTACGATACGCAGGCTCAGCAGCCCGCACCACCAGAACCTGAAAAGAAGGGTAATTCTCCCCTCGGTCAGTGGTGGTTCTGGGTAATTGCTGCTGTTGTTATCATTGGCGTAGCCCTAATCATTGTATTTGGCATAAACAGCTTTGATCCAGAAGATGTCGATATTCAAGATGCTGATATTGAGACAATTGTTCCACCCGCCGATCAAAATCAGCAAGGTGGACAGGGCGAGGCAGACACACCTGCGCCCACACCAGCACCAGACAGTGGTGGCGACACTGGTGGCGATACCTCAGAAGAGACCTCACCAAGTCCGTAACACGACAAACTACCTACAGCAAATCAAGCAATTCCACTTGTGAATATGCTTGAGCTTCCACGGGAAAAGAATCAAGAATTCGCTTGCCGTAGCCCTTGGTCAACACACGTGTATCGGCAAGTATCACAACGCCACTGTCAGTGGAAGTTCGTACCAGCCTGCCTATCGCCTGCTTCAAATCAAGTATCGTTTCTGGCAGATCGTAACGTGCCCAGGCACTGCGACCATAAACAAGACTTCGTTCGCGTGCAAGTGGAGTGTCTGGCCTACCAAAAGGCAGCTTGGGAATGACAATACAGCGCAAAGTATCGCCACTTGCGTCAAAACCTTCCCAAAATGACTTTGTGGCAAGCAGGGATGCTTGATGATCGGCAATAAAGCGTTCTTGCAAAACACGCATAGACAGCATGCCGTCTTGCGCAAGAACTTCAATGCCTTCTGGCTTTAACTGATCTTGCAAGCTATCACGAGCAGCAAGTAAATCTTTGCGACTAGTAAATAAGGTTAGCACTCCGCCATTGGTGCGCAGATGTATCTGATGCAGAAAGTCTATTAGCTGTCCTGTCCACAAATGTGAGCGAGGCTCTGGCAAATCTGTTGGAACAAGAATACGCATCAAGTTAGGCAAATCATAGCTGCTCGCAAGCTGCAAAGTGCTCCAGCGCTCATCAGGAAACGTATCTAAACCAGTACCATTGCTAAATCTACTGAAAGAATCGCCCACTGCTAATGTTGCAGATGTAAATATGACGCTGTGTGCTTCTTCCAACAGTTCAGCGGCAATCCGCTCACCTACTTCTAATTGTGAAACCTCAATAGCGGCTGTGCGCTGTCCGCGATATTCACGGCCCAAGTGCAGGGCATAGACCAAATTAGGCTCAGGCTCGTTAAGAGCAACCTCGAGAGTCTCTGCTTGACCTGCAAGCATCGCAAGGGATGCAGCAAGGTCGCTTAGCTCATCAGGAAGATGCTCTTCACCTGCAAAGCTGTTGAATATTGAACTGAGGTTTTTACCACACGCCAGCGCCTGCTGAATGTATTCACTTAGATTTGTGCCGATAGTACAGAGTGCTCCCCAGGCAGCACCTTCACGCAATTCTGGTCCAATCCAATGGGTGCGAGCAGCTTTACTGGTCACATACGCAGGATTATGCTCAATGCTTTCATGGTCAGCAAGATCATGCGCATACGCAAAATAGCTGGTGCTGATTGTCTGAACTTGTTCCACCCGTTCGTGCAGTGCATCAACTGCTTCTGCGATTTTCTCTACATCTGACTTGCGCATATATTTAGGCGCAAGTGACAGGAGCCGCCTAGGCAGCCCGCGTGTACCAGACAGAGCTTTCAGTGCATAGTTCAGGTCAGGCTCTGCAAAGCTGCGTGTGAATTGCTTGCGAGCTTCTATCTCCACATTATGTGCCTCGTCTATTGCCCAGTAGCGCACGGGAGGCAAAATTCGTCCCTCGGTTCCACTATTGCGAAATAATAACGAATGGTTGGTCACAATAATGTGCGAGCTCTTTGCGATTCTGCGCGCACCATGAACATAACACTGATAATAGTAACTGCAGCGTCTGCGCAAACAGTCAAGTGAACTTGCCGCAAAACGCTGCTTTTGTGCATACGGCAGGGCAAGATTGATGCTGCTTAGCTCACCCCAAGCAGTCTGTGAAATCCAAGCGAGCATCTGCGCGATTGCCAAATTCAAGTTCCCTTTTTCATTGGAAGTCTGACCATCACCCTCAGTCAAAACAGAATTGAATTTGCGCAAGCAGGGATAGTGCGAATAGCCCTTAAGTGACGCATAACGCAGTACCGTATCAGTATCTTCTTTTGCTGAGATATTCTCCCCATTTTGCGCCAAAGCGCGGGCAAGCTTTGGCAAGTCTTTGCCCATCAGTTGGTCCGTCAAAGCATTGGTCTTTGTTGCCACACCAACGGTGATGTTATTTTCCATAGCAAGACGCGCAAGGCAAGTCAGATAAGCAAGCGATTTTCCGACTCCAGTACCAGCCTCTACAGCAAGATGCTCCTGCCTTTCAAAAGCATCACGTATAGCACATGCCATTTCAACTTGTTCGGGACGTTCTTCAAAGCTATCATACATGCTGCCTGCAAGCCCACTAGCAGATAGATCGTCTGCAATAACATCTGCATCAATTGTGCGAATGCTTATGTTCTGTGCATCTTGCAAAGCATCGGTTCCGCACTTACGATACTCACGCATTTTCTTTTGGCGCAGAGTTTTCAATTTGACATGGGCACGCCTCTCTTTACCAGCGTCGTCACCCTTTGCACTATCTTTGCTTTTGTCTTTTCCCGCATTAGTGCTATACAGGTGTGCCACACGTTCAATCCAGGAAACCTCAGGGTTTTCCCTCAAAATCAACGGTAATGCACGTAACACCAAGGCATCAAGTACGCTAATGCCTACTAAGCTCACACGCCACAAATGGCATAATCCGCGCACATCAGAAATTGCACGATGTGCCTGCTCATAGTCAGTCGGGCAATACGCTCGCATCAGGTCTTCTAACTTGAAAGACCGCAGCAAGGGCAATCCACAACGCAAAAAGACAAGCGAGTCTAACCACTGCCCAGGCAAAACTCCACAGGCTGCTTCGACAAAAGAACGGTCAAAGGACGCGTTATGTGCCACAATGTCGCAGTCTTTGATGAAGGCTCGAATGTCGTCGGCAACCTCATCAATAAGGGGCGCATCTACAACGTCAACATCGCTAATGCTTGTAAGTTCGGTTATCTCTCGCGGTATTGGTTTTCCTGGATTCACATAGGTTGAAAACTCTTCGACAATCTCTGGTCCACGCATCTTTGCAATGGCAATCTCAATAATATTGTCCGTCCGTGCAGAAACACCTGTCGTTTCAACATCAAGAACACAGATTTCGTCCTCAATGCCAAAAGATTCTTGGTATGCCGCTTTGGCATACCCTGCATAAATGTGGGCATAGTCGTCACCTACTTCAGGTGAAAGCAGACCGCATACGCGGTCTGCAAGTAAATCATTATTCTGTGCAGCTTTTGCCTTCACATCCTATGCTTCAGCATCAGTGGCGATATCAGCTTCATCGCTGCTATCATCATCGTCGCCAACCTCATCAAGCAACGATGTCTGACCATCGGCAGCTTTCCCTTTTGTTACCTTCTTTTTTGTCGCAGATACGCGAGCAATCGCGCTCAAACGGTCGCTGCCACCAACATTCATAACTTTAACGCCCTGTGTCGCACGACCCAGCAAGGAAATGTCACGTGTCTTGACGCGAATGACAACACCTTCTTCTGAAATTAACATCAGTTCATGACTATCGTCTACAATTTTCATGCCTGCAAGCAGACCTTTTTTCTCTGTCATGACAATGGTTTTGACACCCTGGCCACCTCGCTTATGCACGGGATACTCACTTAAGCAAGTGCGCTTGCCAAATCCGCGCTCGGTCACGACAAATAGTTGCCCGTCCTCGGGAGCAATCTCCATTCCCAGGACGTACTCACCATCTTTGACCGTCATACCTTTTACACCGCGCGTATCGCGACCCATTGGACGTGCCTGGCTTTCCTCAAACAGAACAGCCTTACCCGCAGTTGATACCATGATGACGCGCTGACCTTCTTGCACACGGCGAACGCTAATCAGCTCATCATCATCCATCAAACTGATAGCAATAATGCCACCTGCATGTACACGACTGTATGCTTTTAGATTGGTCTTTTTCACCATGCCGCGCGCAGTCGCAAACAACAGATTTTCTTCCTCGGGAAAATCCTTTGTATTGATAACTGCAGCGATTTTCTCGCCACTTTCAAAGGGCAGCAAGTTCACCACAGCCGTTCCGCGTGCATGACGCGAACCAACAGGCAATTCATGTACCTTCAAGCGATAGACCTTGCCCTTTGTCGAAAAGAACAGTACGTAATCATGCGTACTTGCAATAAAGAGGTTCTCGACAAAGTCATTATCCTTCAGATTGACACCGGCCACCCCTTTGCCACCACGCTTTTGCTGACGATAGGTTGCCACAGGCAGACGCTTCACATAACCTGCCTTTGTAATAGTAACTACCATGTCTTCTTCTGCAATGAGATCTTCAACATCAAGATCACGAGCAGCAGCACCAATGCTCGTGCGGCGCTTTACTGCAAACTTATCACGAATTTCGACCAGCTCGTCTTTGATGATTTGCAAGACAAGTGCTCCGTCACTCAGAATCTTTTCATAATAGGCAATCTTTTCACGTAAGTCTGCAAGTTCAGATTCAATCTTTTCACGTTCAAGGCCCTGCAAGCGACGCAAGCGCATTTCCAAGATTGCATCAGCTTGAATCTCGCTCAAGCCAAAACGCTCTACTAAGCGATCCTTGGCGTCATCATAGCTCTCGCGGATAACTTTAATAACCTCATCAATGTTGTCAAGTGCAATAACATAGCCTTCAAGCAAGTGGGCACGCTCGCGTGCTTTACGCAAGTCAAATTCCGTACGACGTCGAATAATTTCTTGTTGATGTGCCACATAATTTTGCAAGACTTCACGCAAGGACAATACTTGCGGTACACCGTCTACCAGTGCCAACATGATAATGCCAAAGCCTTGCTGCAGCTGTGTATGTTTGTACAATTTATTAAGCACAACCTGCGGAATAACACCCTGTTTGAGCTCTACGACAATGCGCATACCCTTACGATCAGACTCATCTCGCAGACCACTGATTTCTGTAAGCTTTTTGTCTTTGACCAGATCAGCGATTTTCACCAACAGACTTGTTTTGTTTAGCTGATACGGAATTTCGGTAATAATCAGACGAGTACGCTTTGTAGAGGTCTCTTCAATATGTGCTTTACCGCGCAGCGTTATCGAACCACGACCTGTTTCATACGCTGACTTAATTCCTTCGCTTCCCATAATTGCCCCTGCAGTGGGAAAATCAGGACCAGGTAATACCGTCATCAATTCTTCTGTTGTCGCATCAGGATTATCAATCATCATGATTGTCGCGTTGATGACTTCACCTAAATTGTGCGGCGGAATATTAGTTGCCATACCCACAGCAATACCAGCAGAACCATTTACCAGGAGGTTTGGGAAACGCGCAGGCAATACCGTTGGCTCGGTCAATGAATCGTCATAGTTTGGACCAAAGTCAACAGTTTCCTTTTCGAGGTCGCGCAATAGCTCCATTGAAACTTTTTGCAGGCGCGATTCGGTATAGCGCATGGCTGCGGGACTGTCTCCGTCAACAGACCCAAAGTTTCCATGCCCATCAACTAATGGCACACTCATAGAGAAATCTTGTGCCATACGCACCATGGTGGCATATACTGCTTGGTCGCCGTGCGGATGGTATTTACCAATCACTTCACCAACGGTCCATGCAGACTTTTTAAAAGGCTTCGTGGGAGTCAGCCCCGATTCGCTCATCGCATAAAGAATGCGGCGATGTACTGGCTTAAGACCATCACGCACATCTGGCAAAGCACGTGCAACAATGACACTCATTGCGTATTCAAGGAATGACTGGCGAACCTCTTGATGCAGCGATATGGGCAATACCGTTGAACCGTCGTCTGTCGGTATGGCCATCTGTGCTTGACTTTGTTTATCTTCGGACACTGCTTCTCCTTTTGCGAGTTAGTATCTGTTCCTTCTTAGATATATGGGGATGGTAGGCGAGTGCAAGAAGTTACTGGAAGAATACGACGCGTGGTAAAACTGCGCGAATATTCATGCGATGACTTCTTGTGCTGCATAACACTCTCAGATATCTAAGAAGCGTACATCTTTGGCGTACTTCTGAATAAATTCTTTACGTGGTTCTACCTGATCGCCCATTAAGTCTGCTACCGTCTGTTCTGCAAGCATTGCTTCTTCGATACTCACCTGCAGCAAGGTACGCTTCTTTGGATCCATCGTGGTCTCCCACAGCTGATCAGGATTCATCTCACCCAGACCCTTGTAGCGCTGTATGTTGTACTTCGCGCCTTCAGGAAGCGCATCCAATTTCTCTTTCAAGGCATCATCTGAATACAGATACTCTGACTTACGCCCAATACTCAACTTATAGAGTGGGGGCTGTGCAATGTAAACATAACCTGCTTCGATCATTTCGCGCAGGTAGCGATAAAAGAAAGTCAGTATCAAAATGCGAATGTGCGCACCATCAACGTCAGCATCTGTCATGATTATCGCCTTATGGTAGCGTGCCTTTTCAATGTTGAAATCCTCACCAACGCCCGTACCAATAGCCGTGATCATTGCCTGAATTTCTTTGCTTGTAAAAGCACGATTTTGTCCCGCACGCTCAACATTCAATATTTTTCCACGTAGGGGCAAAATCGCCTGGAATGAGCGGTCTCGTGCCTGTTTCGCACTGCCACCCGCACTGTCGCCCTCAACAAAATAGATTTCTGCAACAGCGGGCTCTTGAACAGAGCAGTCTGCGAGCTTGCCTGGAAGCGTTGTATTGCCCAGTAAATTCTCTGTGCGCGATGCTTCACGAGCTTTGCGGGCCGCCTCACGAGCCTTTGCAGCAGCAGTTGCCTTTGTAATAATCTTTCGGGCAGGACCAGGGTTCTCTTCTAAAAATTCTGCCAAACCAGCCGTCACAACCTGCTGAACGAAGCCGCGCATCTCAGGATTGCCCAGTTTCGTTTTTGTCTGTCCTTCAAACTGTGGGTCACGCAACTTAACAGACAGTACTGCCGTCAATCCTTCACGTACGTCATCACCAGAAAGATTCTTGTCCTTTTCTTTCAAGATATTGTTGCGACGTGCATAGTCGTTGATGGTGCGTGTTAGAGCGTTTTTAAAGCCATCGAGGTGTGTTCCACCCTCATGCGTATTGATGTTATTGGCAAAAGCAAGGGTGGAATCACTGTAGCTGGTTGTCCATTGCAGTGAAGCCTCTACCTCACCCTCTTCCCCGCCTTGACTGAAGTAAATGACCTTTGCATTTACATTGTCTTTGTTGCGGTTCAGGTGCTTGACAAAGTCAGTAATGCCACCCGCATATTTGAACTCTTCACGACGTGGTTCGATTTCACGCTCATCAGTCAACGTAATCTTGAGATTGCGGTTAAGGAATGCCATCTCACGCAAGCGTGTTTCAAGTGTCTCAAAGTCAAAGACGGTCGTTTCAAATATCTCTGCGTCGGGCATAAAGCGTATCCGCGTACCCGTTTTCTTAGTCCGTGCACCCTTTTGCAGTGCAGCAGTGCGCTTGCCTCGCACAAAATCCATAGTCCAGATATGACCGTCGCGCTTTATCTCTGCTTCAAGGGTCTCTGAAAGTGCATTAACAACACTGCTGCCAACACCATGCAAGCCACCAGAAACCTTATAGCCTTCGCCGCCAAATTTACCACCAGCATGCAGAACAGTTAGCACGACTTCAACAGTAGGCTTGCGCAGCTTTGGATGCTTGTCAACAGGAATGCCGCGACCATTATCAGTAACCTCAACAGAACCATCAGCCTTCAGCACAACTTCTATGGCAGTACAGTAGCCTGCCAAAGCTTCGTCAACAGCATTGTCAACAACTTCATATACTAAATGATGCAGACCGCGCGGTCCTGTAGAACCTATATACATTCCAGGACGCTTGCGAACTGCCTCAAGCCCCTCTAAAACCTGAATATCTTTACCTGTATAACTACTCTTCGATTGAGTCACAAATAACCTTTCATCCCGAACAAACATGAGTCCCACAAGCGGAACAAAGTGATGGAGTCTGACCAAGACAACACGCAAACTACTGCATGTTGTATACTCTTTTAATTTTACCACAATAGAAGGTGCAATAACCCTACAGGGACGATGAATCCGTGACTGTTTTTTGCCTCAATTGAGGCAACAGAATACATAGCGCATATTGTGCGTCAATAACATCAAGGGGGGTCAATTATTCCGTTGTATGGGGATCAGTAATCAATCGAAAACTCTCAAATTTTGCCACTTGATTTTCTCAGAAGCGCTCATTGCAGTTCTCCATCGCAGCAACAAATCACATTAGATCTAACATAAACAAAAATGGTATCAAGATAAACATAGCAGCCCCTACAAGACCTGCAGCTAAACAAAATGTCGCAGTGGAGTGGCTACACTTTCCTAGACAGAAAAGATAAGGAGTTAAGAAGTAGACTAGTAACTGTCTAAGAAAGGAAGTATCGTATGACACAGCGTAGAAAACGACGGGAGTTTTCAGAAGATTTC
>Ga0123355_10008245_pt1 | contig 15739 bp, 13 predicted proteins | sample TergutEmb28metaG_3_FD_89872 | JGI IMG/M metagenome (GOLD analysis project Ga0123355, IMG submission 89872) | Embiratermes neotenicus P1 segment gut microbial communities from Petit-Saut dam, French Guiana - Emb289 P1 | ecosystem: Host-associated > Arthropoda: Insects > Digestive system > Gut ... | reverse complement strand
GAGGAATTGCATGGCCTCGTAGTTTTTGTGAAAGTGGGCCAGCTCATGCATGATGCTGGCAGGCTCATGGGAGCTCCAGTTCGTGTTGATATCAGCCCCGTGCCCGAGAAGAAAGTCGGCGATCTCGAAATGGTTGTTGATGACCGCCCAGGCGAGCGCTGTGTCGAGAACCTGCTGCACACCGACCTCGCCCCATTCAGGTTCCCGCGGGTGCACGCTACTAGCGGGAGCATGATTTGCGAGGCCGCCCAGTGCAGGCTTCCCTGCAGCGTCAAACCAGCGTTTCACGCGTGCGAGATCCCCGCATCCTGCTGCGTGCGGCAGATCGTCGGGCATGGGCCAGATGCGCAGCAAAATCGGAAGCAGGTGCGGCTTCGCGTACACCAAGGCGAATTCAATGGCCTGCGATGGCGGCGGCACGCGCCTGCGCAGCAGAGCCGGTTCTAGATCAAGAAGAGCTGTGATGAAAGCTGCGCGATCGCGCAGCACCGCGCGCTCGATCAATCCGGCCTGGAATCTCACGCATGCATCTGCCAACATCCATGCTTCGCGCCGCAACCCTTCGACAAACGATGTCAGGTCGCCGTTGTTCACTGCGCGCGCGACCTCTCGCATGACAAAAGCCTGCCAGGGCCCGGACGGGTCGGCGTTGGTGAAGGCCAGCGTTCCACTCTCCGCAATGATGTATTGGACAAATGCGGAACGGCCCGGCCCGGAATCGATCTTCCTTTCCAGCTCGGCGTCGAGCGTGATAGACCGATCCAGCAGCAGCGCCGCTGCGGCTGGGTGCTGGAGATGGCAGGCAACCATGAATGCGTCATTCACGGCGGCGAGATCGTCGCCATTCATATCAAGACGGGCACGAACGTCGTCGACGTCACCGAGCGCGGCAAGGAACTTGAGTGATCGGGGAAGAAGACCTTTGCGGTAGAAGAGATCGAGCAACCCCTTGGTGCGGGAAGAGATGAGGCCATCGAGTATCGGCGGTGCGACGACTGCACCCGCATCGATCAGGAACTCGGCACATGTGGCGCGCGTGAAGACCCGCTCGCGGGCCGGGTCAAAGCTATCGCTGTAGGCGCCGGTAGCCATCCCGAGCAGCCCGCCGTCGTTTTCATCTGCCCTCCACGACAACAAGACCGGATATTCCGCCAACAACTGCCGCAGACCTTCAATGTCGTTGTCATGGATGCGCTGGCGGGCTTGAGACACGGCCCACTCGAGTCCCGTGCCCAGACGTTGCATTACTTCTTTCACCAGGTCCAGCCAGCCGGGAAACCCATATTCGCGCGCGAGCACCAGCTGGGCATCACGCTGTGACAGCGGCAGTCCGGCTTCAGGCAGCTGGGCACGTGCCCTGCCAATGGCGGCGGCATCGCCGGCAGCGATGCAGTGGGCCAGTTTCTTCGCTTGCTTGCGCAGGGACTCCAGGGAGGGACGAGCAGGAAGCTTCGATGCGGTCATGACGACCTCCTTTCATGAGCGCCTGTGACCCGCTGATACAGGCTGAAAGAAGGTGCCAAGCACGCTATCTGGATCGAATCAGGTGGGATTTGTTCCCTTGCCGCGGGTCGGTGGTGCCCTGTCGCACGCTCTCCTTAATATGCGAAATTTGCCGCGGCGCTGTCAAACTGGGGTCTCCCAGACCTGGCTTTTCGAAAACAGGGGCTCGAGACGCTCACGCCGGCGTCCGCCGCCGCGGGCGGCCTCCGGGGGCTGTTGCATGACGGTTGCCTCAAGCCCGTTTACAACATTGACGCCACGCTACAATCCCTATTGCATGTTCAACGAACCCGGGTCCACTACCGAACGTCGTTTTAGCCGCCATGGCCTGAAAGAGTTAGACGAGGAACCTGCTTGAGCTCGTCTCGTCGAATGTCGTGCTGCTAACGTAACGCCGAAATCGAGGACAATTATGGCTGTCGATCTTGTTCAAATCCGCCAGCTGGCTGCCAGAAAGGAAGATCAAAATTTCAGATTTCGCCGGTTCGTGAAAACTGAGTGCAGCCTGAGTCCAGACGAAATCGACCAACGCGTCTTCAAGACCACGCGGCGCGTGTGGGCCGGGATCGACTGCACCACTTGTGCCAACTGCTGCCGCAAGATGAAGCCGGGGTTTCGCGAAGAGGAAGTCGATCGTGTTGCGCGGCGGCTCGGCATGGAGCGTCAGCAATTTATCGAGACGTACCTGGAACCCTCGGAAGAGGACAGCGGAAAACTCTGGCGAACCCGCGTAACACCTTGTCCTTTCCTGAGAGACAATCTTTGTAGCATTTACGAAGACCGTCCCGCCGAGTGCAGCGGATATCCGTATTTATACGAGCCAGATTTTGTGTTCCGCACTCTGGGGATGATTGAGCGGACATTTACTTGCCCAATTGTCTATGAGGTGATGGAGGAGCTGAAGAAATCTCTGGGCTTTTCGAAGAAACGTTAACAACCCCGCCAGACAAAGCGAAAACCGCGATCTGAGGTATCAGCCCCGCGAACCCAAGCGTTCGCTGGTGGTCATCCCTGCGAAATCAATTTTCCGCGGTTCGTCCGGCATCGCTCAGCCCCTTCTCATAACGGTTCATGGTAGGAGCACGGTGGCTATTTTGATAGGTGATGACGGGCGACGATCGGGCCCCCCGGGGGTTTTGATCACTTAGCGATTTTTCGCCAGTTGGCCTGCCTGTCTTATTCTCTTTTGACACGTCAGGGCTTTGCTCCCCGCGGCGCTTGCTTGAGCCGCTCCGTGATGCGGCGTTCCACCAGGTCGAACACTTTCTGAATGTCTGCAAACGTAGTCGAAGGATCGTTGTTGTAGTCCATCAGACGATGCTCATACTTCTTACGATTGGGAGCAATCTCATCAATCACGAAGCGCGCCTCTTGCATCGCTGCGCCGCGATGTTGAAAGCTTCCAGTCACTTCCTTCGTGGCTTTTTCGAGCGCACAGTACAGGCTGAAAACATTCGCGTCCGCGGGACAGTTCCTTGTGTCCGCCCGGTTCCATTTCGACGAATCATTGAGAATCTGCCGAGCCAGATGCACGATTCTTAACTCTGCTTTTGTAACTGGAGGATGAGCTTCGGGGTCGTCGTCAGAGCCACTCTGGGAAACCGCACGGACGACTGGGACGCAAGTAAGCAGAGCAATCAGAGTAGCGCGGAGAATAAGCGCATTCGCTGTGATCGGCATTGAAACAGCTTAACACTCCAAACCATCTACAGGATTGGCTTGACAACAGTCATGCTCTGAGTGGGACGGCTTGCTACCATTAACAGATGGACCGGTCCAATGGATATGAGGCAGTCTCGGAAAGCGTTTCTTTCGCGCCGTGGCAACAGTAGGACTCGGTCCCGTGCGATCGGCGTGAACGAGGTGCGGAAGTGGACGAAAACACTCCCACGCGGCAGCAGCGCTATTGATCGGGCCGCACGCATGAACAGCAGGAGCTTGGCAAATAACTATCCTTCGAGTAATCGATAGTTGACGTTTCCGAGTTCCACATCGGAAGCATTTGAAACCTGTCAAAAAATCGGTGGAATAGCTGATTTTGCAACAGCTACGTTTTCAAAAACATCGTTTCCACTATGGTTTGGACCCCATTCAACGTGATCTGTACGCCGATGCAGAGCAGGACAAATGCGACAAGACGAAGGAGGCCGTGGGCAGTCTGTGGGGAGATCCGTGCGGTTATTGTTGGCGCGTGTCCGTAGCAGAAGTAGACGGCCACACTCAAGAGCACAACTGCGATCACGATTCCCGCGTGCGCGGTAACGGTCGGCAGAAGTCCCCTCCCAGTTGCGTGGGCGCTCAGAGTCACCATGACGACGATACACCCCGGGCCAGCTGTGATCGGGAACGTGAAGGGGTAGAAAACCTTTTGTTCGAGCGATCGCAAGCCGAGGTCATCCGCGGCAGGGGGAGTAGTTTTTTCGTCAGGCTCTTCTTGATTCAGTAACTTCCAGCCCATCGCAGCGAGGGCGAGGCCACCGGAGATCTGTACAACCGGCAGCGAAATACCAAAGAACTTCAACATCAGTGCTCCACCTGCTTCGATCGAGATCAGGAAAATTGTGGTACTGATCGCGATCCTTCGTGCCAACGAACGATAGACCGCCGCAGGCGCACTGCCGACAAGGCTTAGAAACACCAGCGCATCGCCCAAAGGATTTACCAGCGGCAGCAGCGCACTAAGTGCCAGCCCGAAAAACCTGCTCAACTCACCCACGGCTCGGCAGCTTACCAGTTTTCAGGACTGCGTGGAACTACGGCTCCGCCGACTGCCAAAAGTCAGTTGACGACATCAGTCGTTTGGACGTTTTATCGTGGGGCGACAAGAGAATTCGCGATATCAATCCCGGTGAAAATGGTCGTAATCGGATATAATCGCGCTTTTTCTTCGCACTCTTCATCGAGGAGCAGTCATGATCGAAAAACCAATCGAGATTCGAACTCCGGAGGGCGCTGCCGACGGCTTTCTGATTCAGCCGGAGAAAGAAGGCCGCTGGCCCGGCGTCCTCTACGTCACTGACGCCATGGGTATTCGCGCTGCAAACCGGGGTATGGCCGGCCGTCTCGCTGGCGAGGGCTACGCGGTGCTTCTCCCAAACATCTTCTATCGCAACGGCAAGCCACCGATCTTCAATTTCCCTTTCACGATTGGTGACGAGCGCTTCATGAAACGCATGACCGAGATTCGCGGTCCGCTGACGCCCGACGCGATGGACGGCGATCTTTCTGCCTACGTCGATTTTCTCGCGCAGCAGCCCAGTGTCAGTGGAAAGGCCTTTGGGGCCGTCGGCTTCTGTTTCTCCGGGCAATGGGCGTTGCGCGCCGCTGCCGCGCGATCCGACCAAATTGCCGCCGCTGCTTCATTCCATGGCGCCGCTCTTTACACCGACGCGCCGGCCAGCCCGCACACGCTCCTTCCTCGGGTCAGGGCGCGCCTCTATTTCGGCCATGCCATCGAGGATCACTCGATGCCCCAAGAAGCCATCGAGAAGCTCGACCGCGCTCTTGCGGTGTGGGGCGGAAATTACGAGAGCGAAATTTACCAGGCGCACCACGGCTGGACGGTTCCCGGCAGTCCCGCATACAACGAGCCCCAAGCCGAGCGCGCCTACAAAAAGTTGACCGATCTGCTCAGCTCGGTTCTCAAGAGCAACTGAATGCGGGCGTTCACGACTGGCGCCGGCTCATTGATTTCGTACTGATAGACCCGATATCGCGGCCATCCCAGCACCTTCGTCCGGTCGTTTTCTCGCATGGTAGCGAGAGTATAACCGGAGTTGCCGAAATCCAAAATGCCCGTTCAATGTGGGGTGTTGCAGATTCCTGTTCACAGCCACCAACCATCGGGTAGCAGCCTGATGCTGGCAGGAATGATTGCCCTCCAGCGCGTATAATCGCACGGCGCAGGTGGCCTATGGACGAGAAACAGAACGCCGACCTTTCCAGGTCGCTAAATCAGATAATCAGCTTATTGAGGCCATTCTCATTGCTCTTTCAGCCATCCTCGGCCTGCGGTGGTTCAGACATTAAGCGCGATAGCACGTGCTCAACGCGCGCAATCGAGATGTGGCGCCGGACTGACAATGGAGTAGTGGGTGCTCGGATCCCTCAGTGGCCAACTTTCCGAGGCAGGCTTCCAGAGATACAAGATCAGCGTCCTCTCACAGTCGTGGCTGTCGTTTTCTCTTGCCTTAGTGCGGCCGCAGCGGAGCAGAGCGCAGATTGAAATTCCGAAAGGTCTCACAGGCATCGCACAATCAGCATCGTCTGGTCGTCATCCTGTTTCCCGAAATTGAGAGCCGTCGCGCGCATGCTGCCGAAAAGTTCAGGCAGTTCCTGCCTTGCCGACCTGCCGAGCAATTCCTTTAACGGTGCGATTCCCATTTCCGTTCCGCTTCTGTCAAAAACCTCCGTCAGTCCGTCGGTAAGGAGTACAAAGATGTCGCCAGTTTGGCAAACCACTTCCCTCGAGCGAAAAGTCTGGTGCGGAAGAATTCCCAATGGTAAATCCAGTGCCGGGTACTCCCTGACCTCACCCGAGGACTGCACGTAATGCAGCAACGGAAGGTGCCCTGCGAGTGTCAGGTTGAAAATCCGCCCGGTCCATTGCAGAACTCCAACCGTAGCGAACATGTTGGGCGTTTTCAGCGGGTACAGCGCACGGTGCACTTCCGCCAACAGTTCAGTTGTGGAAGCGTCTTCCACCCTGGTGCGCACTGCCGTCTTGAACATGGCCATCAGCAATCCAGCGGAGACACCGTGGCCCGAGACGTCCGCCACGTATCCCGTCCACGACTCCCCGTCCCCGGCAACGTCCACCAAATCGCCGCCTACCTCTCCGCTTGGAACTGAGATCCCGTAGATTTCAAATGATCGCGTGGTCTTGTGAATTGGCGGCACCAGCGCTCGATGAATTTCGGCGGCCATCGCAATTTCGTTGTGGGCTCGAAAGTAGCGCGCACCCTGACGCCCCAAAAAACTAAGGAAAAGCGTATAGCCCAGCACCACACAGACCACACCAATGATCCCAAGTACCTCAAGTTGCCGGTGCATTGGGGACCCTGCGGCAACAAGTAGCGGTCTCACAGGGGCGTGTGCGCTACCGACATAGCTGATGACTCCCTGAACGACTATGAACACCGGGAAAAGCCAGTAGCGTTCCGAGATCGAGGCGGCTGCGTAAGCAACGGCTACTCCGCCCCAAGCTACGATATTCAAGAAGATTTCGAGCGGTGAAAGATAGACAGCACTCATCAGCATAGACAACACGCTGACAGAGGCAAAAAGCGAGAAGACGGCAGCGTAAAAGCAGACCCTCATCGCCCGCGGAGTTGATTTCCAACCTTGACGCCACGACAGTCTATAACTGCGCCAGCGTTCGAGAAGACTCGCCATCGCACACTCTCCTTGCTGTGAGCATGGTATACGTTGAGGCCCTCGGTCACATCCTGTTCCTCGGCTGCGCGCAGCTGCTGCGACTCCTGTCCGGGAATATCCCCGCAGGCCTCTGCTGGCGGGCATAGGCTAGGCCAGTCGCTAGATGGTCTGTATTCCGGACTGATTCATTGACGAAACCAGGCACCTACAATCAAGTGGACATCTGCGTTCAAAGGGCATTCCGTTCGTTAGGGCCTATAGTGTAAGTAGATGATCGGCGTGCGTATAAGACGGCCACAGCCCGAGGAACACGATTCCGTTCGCGGGGTTGTTCAAACAGTAGTGGATGAAATTTACGGCGGCCTTTGGGCAGCTCCACCGCTTCCGGTCGATGAGGAGAACTGGCATTCCTCTTGGGTCGCTGTACGGGAAGCGAAAATCATTGGAGTGGTTCGGACCAGCGGGGAATGGCTGGATGATTTATGGGTGCTTCGCGAAGGCCGGGGACATGGGATTGGCCAACGTCTGCTCGCGAAAGGGGAGGCTGAAATAATCGCTCGCGGCTATGAAACATTGCATCTTCGATTGGTCCAATCGAATGGAGCGGCGACTGAGTTCTATCGCCGCCACGGTTGGCGGATCGCTCGGGCGTTCCCCCATGAGAGCTTTCCAATAACGATGCTCGAAATGATAAAACCTACGCGGTAAGACGAAAGGTAGTGGCTCGTAACGCCGCTACGTGGTGGCGCCTTCTTGTGATAACTGTCGAAACCAGGCGCTGGAAGCGTTTTCGCTCGCCTTTTGCTGATGCTGGCTTTCCAGTAGTCATTCGGAGTTGAATCCATAGGTTCAGAAGGCTCGCTTATTTCCTTGTCGCGATCGTGAGCAGCGAATGAGGAAAGCTATCGGCGATCATGCAATTCCCAGACGGAAATTCCAAGGGACGGTTGATGCCCCAAGAGGGTGAAAAGTACTCCCAAAGGATACTGAGGAGCGGTTAGGTTAGGCAACCCAACATGAACGGGATCGCAACCGGCGTGAGCCAATCCAGGAGGCCAGGGCCGCGATCAATATCCACCCACAAAGAGTCGTAAAATTTCACGGGTTCTTGACCCCAGGTTTTCCGGAACCTTCCATCCAGGATGCAATGTCTTGAATCACCTGTGGATCGACGTGCCCCGCCCTGGCGTAATCTTGTGGTGTCCCCGGCCCGGTTCCTGGCGCCGAACTAATCATGAACAGGTGCGTGAGGCCGGGGTAGAGTTTGAAGGTAACGTTTGAATGCCCTGCGAGAGCTTGCTTCCAACCGTTGTAATCAACTTGCGTGACCTGATAATCGCGGCCACCCTGCAGAATCAAGATTGGAATGCCTAACTGTGCGGCGACTTTGGCCGGATCGTAACCTCGCAAACTCAAGAAGTACGAGGCAGGAATTTGCGCCCCAGTGAAGTCCACGGTTTGGCCTTTGGCAAGTGTGGGGCTTTCAATGAGCTTGGCATTCTTTTCGGCATTGGCAATTTGGGCGTTAGCCTGATCGGGGGGAAGTTCTGCTGCGAGGTAGCGGATTTGATCGATGAGAACCTGCCCCATGGGACGCGTGTTTCCCGCCATTATGACCAGGCCCGCGATCTGAGAGTCACCGTCGGCGATACGCGGTGCGAGGTACCCACCCAGGCTGTGACCCAGGAGGTAAAGCCGGTTTCTATCGATGCTCGGCTGTTTTGCAGCCAGGCTGATGGCGGCGCGGGCATCGTCGATGACTTCATCGTTAACCGTGAGTTCGTCCGGATCGTCACTCGACTTGGATTCGTATTGTTTGGTTCGCTTCACATACCGCAGCACCGCCATCCCGCGGCTGGCAAGCCCCCATGCCAAGTCCTTCAACGGCTTGTTTGACCCGATCGTTTCATCTTCATCTCGTGGTCCTGAGCCCTGCACCAGAACCAGCATAGGAAATGGGCCAGCACCGTTTGGAACGGTCAAAGTGCCGGGTAACTCCCAATGTTGGAATGCGACGGTAACTTGCCGCTCGCAGAATGCGTCAGGGTTTGCGTAGGGATGGCGCCGTCCAGTCCGTGACTTCCTGATGCGGAGCGAATTGAAGGCCGGCAATCCGGCCATCAGACCCGAATGTAATGATGACATCAAGTGTCACACGCTGGAAGACAGAAACGAGTGTCACGACCTGCAATCCTTGCATTTGCTGAGAACTGGTCCCGCCAATGCTTTTGAACTCGCCGACTTTGGCGGTCAATTGCGCCCAGAGCTGCGCAAGGCGACCTGGAGGCAAACCCGCGGCCACCGCGGAGTCGTACTGCGCCTCTACTTTCTTGAAGTTACGGGCGACCATTTCGTTTATCACCTCGCTGGCGCGGGCGCCAGGATCAGTCGCCGGCGTCTGTGCCACGAGCGAAAATGCGGACAGCATAACCAGGCAGATGGTGCAAGCTGCAATTCCTTCACACGCACGCATAATTTCCTCCTTTGTCGGGAGCCCAATTCTTGACATTGTGAACGTGAAGTACCAACCGGTGCGCGATCGGGCTCAATGAAATGCCTTCGGCAACGTCCAGAAAATCGGCCAATTCCAACGTCGCTGCACAGCGCTTGAGGAGACGGCGTCCGTGATGGCGCTCATTTATCCACCTCCGCAATGGATTGCTAAATCCGGATTGTGTCCGGCCTCCAGGGGCTGGGTCATTGTCACAACAAAAAATTCGCAGCAACAGTAAGCACCAGTCCGATCAGAAGCACCCATGACCAGTGGTTGGCGAAGTTGAGCGTGTATCCAAGCCCTTTGCGCTTTTCAACCATCAGGGCTGCATCATCAGGGTTGTAGTAGAATCCGCTGGCTTTCCAGCATTCATTCGGAGTTGAATCCAGGGTTTCAGAAGGCTCGCTTAATTTGCGTGTCATGATGGTGAGCAAGACAATAAAGAAAGGTATCGGCCATACCACCATCACCCAATCGGGAATCCCAAGGAGCTGTTGAAGGGCAATGAGCGCGAAAAGTACTCCCAAAAAGTACTGGACCGCGATTAGGACACCCAACATAACGGAACGGGAGCGCGACCGCCGCGAGCCAAACCAACAGGCCAGTGCAAAGATCAATATCCACGCACAAAGCTGGGCGCCGAACAGCAGCGGACCGTACACTCCCCGGGTCGTCCGTTCTGCCCAGCCGGTGGGCTGGCCATTTAGATCGAAGCGCACTGGAAATCGTTCCGGAATGTGTTGCCAATTGATGAACAACGATGTAGCTGCAGCCGTAAGAATAAGGAACGGGCCAATCGTGAGCCAGGTGAAGCGCGGCAACTTGTCAGGAGAGGTGGTCAGCTCCATTTCCATTTCGCGCCGTCGCGCGAATTGGATGGCGAACGGAGCGAGTCGCCGGTTTTGCCAGCAAAAGCCGAGGCCACCCGCGAGCACGATGGCAATTGACACAACGATTGCTGTCGTATGCAGAAACTGGTCTGGCGAGAGCAGCCAGGCGCTTATGCCCGCTAGCGTAACGGCCGCGACGATAGCGCGGTACGTCAGAATGGCGCGGCGGCCGGCAGCGCCGTCGCGGAAGCCCGGCGGCACCGGAATCGCGAAGAGTAGTTCGCGACGGGTCATGTTCGGTATTGCACAAACCACTCCGCCCATGTAAAGGTAAATCGCGCAAAGGAGAAGTCTCATAGTCGTGTCACCTCTTTCGCCATAACATTCAACTCCGCGGCAATGCTCGTAGCGGAGATGCCCTTCGAGCGCATCGCTGCGACCATTGCCCGCAGCCTACTGCGAAACTCTTCGACCCAGGCTTGGTCTTTGACGGGAGGAACGACGCGTGGTAAAACGACCGCGCCGCGGCCGTGCTGGACTTCCAGCCATTTCTCAGCTGCCAGTTGGCGGTATGCTTCCGCAACCGTGTTGAAGTGAACTCCGAGCTCGATCGCCATCCTGCGAATCGAAGGCAACGTCGCCCCTGGGCCGATTTTGCCTTCAACAAGGAGAACACGCAAACTGTCCGTAATCTGACGGACAACCGGAACGCCAGAATCAAGATCGACGCGAATAGAAGGGTTGCTAGGCATTGCACGCAGTAACTGTACAGACACAACATACAGTTGTCAAGTGCAAACGTGCCCGGGCCGGCAAAGTGAAGATTGTGCCAAATCCCGTGCGACCTTACGACCACAAGATGAAAAGATGTGATTTTCCCTGTGTCGTTTGTCGGGCAAGTTGCAACTGCCTTAGGGGCGGCAGTATTTGTCTGCAGCACCCTGGCCTCGGCTGGGAAGAAACGAAATTCCGGGCGCGTGCACTATTACAGATAAGGAGACCAATCTCCGCCATGGATTACACTGGGCCGATCAGAAGCTCGTGGGACTGGAGCCAGGTCTCACAGCAACCCTGGCCCCATTCGCATGACCGATCCGTCCGCCACTTCTCCGGAATTCAATTTGAAGGAACAGGACAATGAAAACCACGCTTGTCGCAATCTTTCTATCGCTTGTCTTGGGGGGAACGGCCGCGGCCGACGTTACGGTGAAGCAGACGACCACCGGCAAGGGCCTTGGCATGTCGGGAAATGCTCCCGCCACGACTTACATCAAAGGCAACAAAATGCGCTCCGAGGTTCAGCTTGGGGACAAGACTCACGTCACCATCTTTGACCTCGACGCTCAGAAGATGTACATCTTCGATACCAAGAAGAAAGAAGCCGACGTATGGGACATGGCCGACTTTGCGGAGGAACTCTCGAAGAAGGTTGACGTCTCGAACATGAAAGCGTCGCTGAAGCCGAACGGCCAGACGAAGCAGATCGCCGGCGCCACGGCCACGGGCTATGACATGGATGTCTCCATGCAGTCGGCCATGGGCGGCAACCAGCAGATGACGATGACCGTAAATCTCCAGGGCCCCGTCTGGATTGTAAAGGGGGCCCCCGGCGCCGCCGACTACAATCACTTCTACAAGGCTGCGGTAGAAAAAGGATGGATCTTCAGCGATCCACGCGCGGCGAAAGGCCAACCAGGACAGGCCAAGGCAATGGCCGAGATGTACAAACAGATCTCCGACATTGGCGGCATCCCCTACGAGAGCGACCCGCAAATCACGATGAGCGGAGAAGGGCCCATGGCCGGCCTGCTGGCCAAGATCGGCAGCGTCTCGTTCTCGAGTACGGTCACGACCGTAGATACAGGCGCGCTGGCGGACGATCTCTTCACACCGCCCCCGGATTACAAGCTGAATCCTAAGAAATAAATAGAAGAGGGCAAGTAATCGCCAAACGCCCTCATTACGGCCAACTGTCGAGACCAGGCGATCTCACTCAATTTGAAAACAAACGTCAATTTAGCAATCGGGAGAACTCGTCCCATCGCTGCACGTCGCAATTCGAGAATGCAGGAAAGCTGATTTCGCTTTGTCGGCGTATTCGGAATCTGGATAAGTATTGTTGAGGGTTTCAATGGTATTGGTTGGAAGAAAGAACTCCATGAGAACCGAAGATGTTTTTGGCGGTACCCAAGCAGAATGCCCCTGGAGTCAATGGTAAGGGTCCTCGTCAAAAAGGGAGCTAAGTGAGATAGAGAACGCTCCGCCAAAGAGCGCTTCTTGAATCAAGGATTCCGGCGCTCTCACCTGATGGCTTCCTCCCGCTTCATGAATCTCCACCAATCGCAATGCGGGATAAACAAGCCAAACGGCCTTCGCGCCTGCTGCAAGGTATTGGCTTACTTTCTTGAGCGTGTCCTGGGCGAGATTGTTCGGTGAGATGACCTCGACAGCGAGCGCGGGAGCGCCGTCTACAGGAGAACGATTCACGTCGATGTTTTTCAGATGCGCGTCTGTGACAAATGCTACGTCCGGATTTCGGACAGTCTCGGGACCCAGACGGAAGTCCATCCCAACGGTGATCTCCCCGAGACGATGGGCTGCGACAAATTCGGCAAGATGACGCGCGACGCGGTCGCGGATTCGGTTGTGAAGGAAAATGGGGGATGGCTCCATCCGGAGTTCTCCCTCATCCAGCTCATACGCAATTCCTTCTTTTTCCCGGAGCCTGGCGAATTCGTCAAACGTCAGTCGTGTAGAGGTGCTCATTACAGCCTTCGACCTCTCAGAAAGCATACTCTTCAAAGGCGTTTCCCTCTGAAGGGGGACCAGCAAAACAAATTAGATCGCCGCTTGCAGGACTTCTCGCAAACGCTTTGCAACCTCCACTTCTTCCCCGGGTTGCAGCATCCAGACGCCTACGACGACAGTGTTCGGGCCACCAGGCAAACCTGCGCTGGCGGGAGCGCCTCCCGTCGACGGATTCAATTCAATGCGCGGCTTGCCATCGCGCATCTTCTGCTTAACTTCTCTCCCCGTGATCTTGATTCGGTTCTGATCGTAGGTGATGAGGAGGTGCGGAACGTGATTTGCGACCTCGGGAATAAAGATCAGGGTCTGTATCGTCGGAAGACTGCTTACGTGCCTGGCGATGCGTTCGGCGCGCTGCCGATATTCTGCCTCCATCGCAGCGTCATCCTGATTCAAGAACCAGTCCACCGCAGCGACGAGGCCGACGATTTCTTCTTTCGCCACCTTCATGCCGCGGCCAACGGTGTTTGAGTTCGGGGAATTGTTTTTTTTCGCCGCCTCGATCAGGTCCTTTCGTCCCAATAATAGGCCTGTACATTGCGGGCCGCGCAGTCCCTTGCCTCCGGAAAACGTCACGAGATCGAATCCCAGCTGGGTGTAGTTCCAGAGGTTGGAAATTGGCGGGACGTCAGCTGCAGCATCGTTGAAACAGGGCACTCCATGCTGGTGGGCAACTCGCACCCAATCTTCGCAGCTGATTTTCCCTTCCGCTGCGTTGAAGAAATGGGCCATCACAGTGCGATCGGTGAACGCCTGGTCGTATTCGTCGAGCGTTTCTACATCGACGAAACGAATTCCACAGTTTCGGAGTGCGTGGTCATAGTCGTAGCGGTGAGACTTTTGAACGATCACTTCATTCCTGAGCCCGGACATATCGGTCGGAATTCCGAGGATGGATTGTTCATTTCCCAAGGTAACGCAGGCTGCGGTTCCAACTACCAACGCCCCGGCGGCTCCAGAAGTGACGAGAGCAGCTTCGCATCGCAATCGCCTGGCGAGATACGCTCCTGATGCATCCAGCAGTTCGTTAAGGTGTACCGGCCGGCGCGACGCAAGTACAATCGCGGCCTGCACCTCGTCGGGCATCGTAGATGCCGACAAGATCGTATAAGTCCCCGCAGCGTTGATGAACGGAGTGACACCGAGTTTTTCATAGTAGTCCACCGCTGGGGTTGACGATTTGGCTGAGGCAAGCTCCTCTAGAGCAGGTATTCCAGAAAGAGCGACTCCGCCTGCCAGAGCAGCCTGCGCCCCGTTCTGTAACAGTGTTCGTCGACTCACCTTACGCATATCAGTTTCTCCTTGCGGCCTCTGGATGGAAATTCAATTTCGCGGGTAATCATCCGCGGTGGCCGGCGGCAAATTGCCGCGATCGGGAATCGTAAAGTATTGCGGGCGCGCTTTGTCCCACTCGACCATGCTGAGACCGGAAGGGTCGTACACAATGTGTCCCGCGCGGATTGTCATACGGGCGGTCAGTTTCACATTGCCATCCATCCGGGCGGCCCCGCAGTCGACGTAGCTGAATTTGCCTTTCATCAGTTCCAGCACGGCGATATCCGCTTCCTTGCCGACGGATAACGTTCCTAGTTCCGTCCTGTGAATCTCGTTGGCGGGATTGACGGTGGAACGGACGATGACACTCTCGAGCGGGACACCCATGGCCAGGAATTCCGACATGATGGTAATCATGCTGACGGTGTTGAAGTTGCCCGTATGGAGGTCGGTGGAGAATGAATCGGGAATGAATCCCTGCTTTTCAGCCGGAACGGCATTGCGAAACCAGAAACTTCCGCTTCCGTGGCCAACATCGAAAATGACTCCGCGGGCGCGGGCTTGCGCCAGGGCAGGATTGATTTTTCCGTCGGGCTGGACGATGGGAAATTGCTGGGCGAAAACGTGGGTATGAATGTCTCCCGGCCTCATCTTGTTGAGGATGAGGTCTTCATAAGTTCGGTCCTCCCGGGGCCAGAAATCGAACATGACGGGAACACTCGCGGCTTGGCCACAAGCGATGGCCCGGTCCACGGCGGCCCAGGGCACGTGCTCGCCATCCCAAGGCAGATTGGTCCAATAGTGCGCGGTCTTCACTCCGACGAGGATGTCTGGATTTTTCTTGATCGTCGTAGCGCAAAGGTTCACATCCATTTCGTCGAGGCTTTGCTCGAGTCCCCCCTGCATGCCATTCGATACGATATTCAGAAACGCGAGCACGCGAACTCTCGCGTGGTCGATCACTTCTTCTTTTTCCTGAAGGAACGTGTCGGCCCCAGCCGTGCCGGCATCCACAATGGTCGTGACACCCGATTGCAAAGCCATGTCAGCCGGGATGCCGAGAGGAAGAAAATGGGTTCGTCCATCGGGCGCGAACCAGTTCAGCGGCGCTCCACCGTGCCCGATGTGGTAATGAATATCAATCAATCCGGGCGTGACGTAGAGCTTTGAAACGTCGACAACCTTTCCCGCCTGCTCTGCAGGAATATTTTTGTCGACGGCCGCGATCTTCCCTTGAAACACTGCGATATCTCTCACTTCATCGATGTGATTCGCCGGGTCGATGACATGCCCACCCTTCAATAACAGGTCATAACGAGGAGCCTGAGCGAGTAGCGTAAGAGGTGAAGTGATCGTGCTTGCGAAAAACAAAATGACTGCAACTGATCTGTTGATCCAGTTCTGCATGGGATCCTTTGTCCTGATTTGGTCGAAGCCAAAGTGTATCCAGTGG
>Ga0123355_10008244_pt1 | contig 15740 bp, 12 predicted proteins | sample TergutEmb28metaG_3_FD_89872 | JGI IMG/M metagenome (GOLD analysis project Ga0123355, IMG submission 89872) | Embiratermes neotenicus P1 segment gut microbial communities from Petit-Saut dam, French Guiana - Emb289 P1 | ecosystem: Host-associated > Arthropoda: Insects > Digestive system > Gut ... | reverse complement strand
GTGTAAATCTGCAAGGCAAACGAAAGCAAAATAAAAAAAAAAAAAATTTTGTGGGGGTGGGGGGGGGGGGGGGGGAGAAAAAATTATATGAGCTTAATATAATCTGCTAAACTCTATGCACAGTCCACTAAACCATTGTACACTCTTGCACTCTCGAGCCACCGACAGGGACTAAAGTTTACATGTTACAATCCAATATAAAAGAGCAAAGTGACGTTCCGCTTGTACACTATGAATTAAACATGAACTATGGATTACGATAACACGAGACTGTAGCCTTCGTGAATTAAAACCATTGTATTAGCCCTATTAATTGTGGAGAGCGTCTATGTTGGTATGGAAACGCCTTCTGGGGAAACATAACCGCCCTTTTCGCCTCCACTCGCCAGAACTGTCGGCATTCTGTACCTGAACTGGTTCCAAAGGGATACCAACTCTAGACCACAGAAAATCCACCCATTTTATTTCATAAAAGTTGTAAGCTTGTAATGATGGCAGTCTTCGGAAATGTGATGCCTACGGATATGTACACAGATACCAACGCTTCGGGGAAGTCTCCATTTTCAGGATAGTCTTCACAGGCATCCCTGAAACACCGAGGGGGCAGGATCCTCTGCAACGCTGGTACATGTACCTCAGACTACCTAGTGTTACATCCCAGACGACTGGACTCCACGCCAGCACCATACTAACCACCTCATATTTCGCAACGCCTGCCCGCATATCCCTTTTAACAACAGGAATTATAAAAGCCGTAACTTGTCCCTTGCGGTTTGTACCCTTGGCAGCTCAAATGTTTGGAAGCCTGAAATTTATGTAAATAATACCCCAAAATGCTGTTCATACCTCACAGACAACACAGTGTCACTATTACAAAGATAAACCGGCTAATGCCGTTTAGGAAAATAATAATTGTTTAATTTTACGATGATAAAGAGCCTACTAACACATTCTGTAAGGAAGTGTGGTATTTATGACGAAGCAGATGGTACTTATGTAGGATATTCAAATTATGACGCTACGATAGCTCTTGTAAATCGAACAAGCGTTGACTATGATGTTTATTGGACCGTGCATCACTGGGATAACTGATGAATAAAAAACCAGCTAGATGCCACTTATTATTTCACTGTACTTCTTATAGGCTCAACAGGTTTCGGGCATTACTATCCCCATCATCAGGAGCTCGCGACTATGATGTTGATTACCACATTGGTCGTTTCGTTCTTGGTTTGCTGTATTTTGGAAGCTAGGTGCGGTTAGGCTGGAGTTGTGTCCGGGCCGCAGCCTAAAGCACAATAAGTGACATCTAGTTGGTTTTTTATTCTTCAGGCTTTGACTAGTTCAGCGCTTATGTCGCGATTATGCAGTCATGTAAATAAAAACATGTAGTAACGAATGTTCTTGAAATGGTTAAATTTAGGAGCGTGTTTTGTCATTGCTGACACACGGGCCTTCTACTCCCTTTCCCCTTCACAGATTTCGTCTCATTAGGCTACATGACTTGAAAAATATTGCCGACGTTCGGTGTGTGACATATATAGCCCTGTCCTAAGCACCGTTTAGAACTCATAAAACCCAACTTCATGCCAATGTCTGATAAAATAACTTAACTGAAAGGCTAAAGAGAGGCCCATAAATTAACAATTATAAACTCACGAGCGTCTTTAGCCGTCATGAATGACGGACTGACAAATAACGTATAACAAAAGAGTTCTTATTAACAACCAAATAAAAAGCATTCACAATGTAGAGGAAAACAATGCGCTGTTAATATACGTTTACCTACATGTTTACGTAACAAAGTTGTACCAATAATATTGCTCTGATACACTGTTTGGAAACGTTTCTTTAACACACAACAGTGCAATTAATGCCACGGTACTTACTTTACATCACTCCACATTCGACATGCGCGTATAAAAAAAGGTGCAGGTAAAAGTAAAGGTACAGGTCATACGGGAACATGCCACTGTAGACACACAAGGGGGAGCAGATGTACAGCTCTACCCATGCTTAACCTTGGCATTAGAAGGAAGTGGGTGATGAACACCACGCCCCGGCCGCTTTAACCTCGGGAAAGAAACCGGGTAGCCATTGCGAAGCAGGCTGGGTGGGCTTCGGGGCCGGTCTGGAGGATTAAGGAAAATCTCGTCCCACGGAGGTTCGAACTCCGAACCGTCTAGCCCGTAGCGCGTCCCGACTGTTACATACTATAGCAGCACAGCAGAAATCGAAGGTGCGGACCCCGAAGAATGCATCACAGATGATATGCTGACTGTGCGCCAGCGCAAGTCGGCTGACTGTCGATTGGGTCCATTTTGTTACTTCACTCACAAACCCCGAGTTTATACGAGGTATACTGCTGTTAGTGCTAATCGTTTCTGCACACAATACATAATTTTCACCATTTCCGATCCCGACTATAAGGCTGCGGTTACAGCGGACGCGGAGCGTGATGACATTTCAGCAACATACGTTCGCGCGACACTAGTCGAATGAGCGATGTGGTTACATCATAGGCGACTTCCTTATCAGACTTTCTTATAGAGTCTCTGAATCGGAATGAATGGCGAACACTTCCGTTTGGAAAGCAATTGTTTCGAAAGTTTTTCTCACGCAGTCAGGCCGAGAATACTGGATACACTAAACTTATAAAACGAGAGACGTCAAAGTAGAATTCATATATGTATTTCATAAATTACTGATAGAGCTGGGCAGATTTTTTGAACATTTTCTCATGATGCCAGAAACTTTCAACTAGCTTCTGGTTAGAATTTAAGACGGGCTTGCGAAATATAGATAACAGTTTCAGAAAATTAATGCCACCATTGGAGAAATTAGTAGTAACAGTGACGTAAGTTACAGTTAAACTTACTTTCCACAAAGGAAACAATTTTTACCCTTTGCAACAAGAACAATGCCGTTTATACTGTAAACGAGTTACGATCCTAATTTTACCAACCCTTAAAATCACATGACTTGTAAATAAAGAAGCCTCAACATCTTACGTATATTGGGCCGTGCATCATTGTGATAGTTGAAGAATAAGAGACCAACTTGATGTCACTAGTTATTACGTTTTATTTCACTTCTTTTACGCTCAACATGTTTCGGACATTAATACATCCATCATCAGGAGCATGCGACTTTCCTATTGTATCACCACTTTGGTCGTGTGTTCTTGTTTCGATGTGTGTTGGAGTTTCGGTGTGGCTGGGTTGGAGTGGTATCCATGTAGCAGGCTGCTTGAGCCTGCTACACGGATACCACTCCAACCCAGCTACACCGAAACTCCAACACACATCGAAACAAGAACACACGACCAATGTGGTGATACAATAGGAAAGTCACAGGCTCCTGATGATGGATGTATTAATGTCCGAAACATTTTGAGCATAGAAGAAGTGAAATAAAACTTAATAACTAGTGACATCAAGTTGGTCTCTTATTCTTCAAGCCTCAATATGTATATACCTTTGAAAGCTATGTCGCAGGCTTAGAACAATAAGCCGCAACATATTGTCACCCCTATATTTTTAATACAGTTAAATGAAAAAAATTATTTATCTGAGTACAACCAGTTTAATACAATGACTGGTCTCTTTACTTTAATATGTAACGTCAGGTTTTGTATGATTTTATATGCAACAGCAAGTATCATGTAAACTCGCCTGCCATATTCAGCCCCTGTGCTACTTCAGTCCACAATACTGTGAGACGTATTTTTTTGTGGTAGAATTTAATACTCAAATCCCACAATGGCAATCTTTCCTGCACGCACTTTACCCATTTTTCCTCATCCACTGCAAAATTTGGAAAGGATAACTGTACAGAAATGCGACTGAAAACATATTTTATTTCGTCAGGCTAGTCTTAAGAGTATGTAGGCATAGTATGAGAAGGTCTATCAACTCCAACCACACACGCAAGTTTTAGTCTGCTTGTTTTGTGATGCGATTACTTCGGATTTCCGCAGAGGTCGTCAGAGTGAAAAGCTGTGAGAATACACATCCAGTGAAATCGCAAACTAATAAATTTGTCAGACATAACCTCAAAGTTACCAAATTCCATACCCTTCGTCCAATGATCATTAGCCATTTCCAAATCGAAACGTATTGCCTATCTTTTACAATTCACAAAAATATACATCGCAACAAATGTTTCATGCTTTTTCCAAAGTTTTGTTGCCGTTCAAAATACGAGGACTCTTCATGGCAAGGCGCCCGTATTAACAATGTCGCTGTACAGCCGTACAGTTAATAACGACATTGCGATATCATAAATGCGAATATACCAAGCTGTGTGAACAAACCTGTCTGCTTTTCAAATTTCATTAGGAAATTAGGACCACAAGATCACGCGAATATAAATACACTGAAAAGCATGACAATAGGGAAAGCAACGAAATGGAAGCAGACTTGGCGGTGTCACAGTTCACTAGGTTAGGTGCTGGTTTCTCACCACGGAACCATGAGATCAGGTGAGATTCTTGGTGGGCATAGTAGCACCGCAGAAGTTTCTTTCCGAGTTCATGCGGTTTCCCCTGCATTGCCTCTTACTCCTATTTATCTCGCACCATCCGTTCAGGGGTGCGACAGTCGTGGCCAGTCAGATAACTGCCACATCCTCGGACTTTAGCTTCAACCCTGACCGGGTACTTGGCTCGTCACGCAAGGTAAGAATTTGTTAACTTCGAGTGACCCAGGGTGTAACCCCGGGTCACTCGAAGTAGCAGATTTCCAAGACTTTCCTCTATAAATTTACATACGCATTTCTTGTTCCTGCGACATATTCTGCCCGTTCTAACCTCTTGGTTTTATTACGGTGAAGACAAGATCTATTAGGTAAAGTTCCTCTTTATGTAAGACTGTACCCTTGTTTTCCCACGACGGTCTTTTCAGGACCACTTCAAGGGTAGAACTGAAAGCGAATATAAAGAGTCCATTAATAATTCCTGTCAAGTGGAACAAAATCCAATGACACCTGTTTCCTGGCGTGTATACAATGCAAGTTAACAGTTATTGATTTCCATATACATGTATATGCACACCAAAAATAATTCTGAATTATAGACCAAATGGACGAAGACGACTTGGAAGACCTTTGAAGAGACTATTAGACGAGGCCGAAACATGTCTATCAATGCCTAACTCGTGACGGATGATGACGATGATAATGGTGTTGATGATGATGTATATGCACAGTTCATTGACCAAACGAAAATAGAGTACCCTAAATCACGTCAATAAACGTAGAGTACTTTAGCTAACTGGGGACCGCGTTGGCACAGTGGTTAAGGTGCTGGGCTACAAATCGGAAGGTCGCTGGTTCGATTCCAGATGGTGTCATTGGAGTTTTTCATTGACATAATCCTTCCGATCGCACTCTGGCCCTGGGGTCGACTCAGCCTCTAACAGAAATGAGTATCAGGAGCATTTCTTTGGGGTAATGGCGGCCGGTGCGTAGGGTTGACAACCTTACCACTATCCTGTGCCGTTGTCATGTAATCTGGGAATCTTAACTTTCTGGAACCCTGTGGGCCACTCCAGGCCTGTAACGGGACTGATTTACCTTTTACCTTTACTTTAGCTAACTAAATAACCAAATCCATGGCTCCGCGTCCTTGTTCAGAAGCTAACCGTCGTTCAGCTAGTCAAGGAATTTTCAACACCGAATAAAGCCCTAAGGTTCAACACTGTGCTCACAACAGTTTCCCACTGATGCCTATTCTGGCTTCACTAAACGAGCACAAAATCTCCTCTCCTATTTCTTGAAAATATATTTTTAATTTTTCCTTCCCATCTACTCCTAGACCTTCCACCTGGTTCCTCCCTTCAGGTTTCCCGATCGTATCACTGTATATATTTCGTTAATATCTCGCATCCGTGCTACATGCCCTTCCCATCTCATCGTCCTCTATTTAACATCCTAAAAATATACAATAATTCTAGGGGACAGTAACAGGAATATTTCCTGTATCATAAAGATATGATCAATTCGATTGGATTTCGTTACAACTACGAGTACCTTAAAGTTCACACACCATATAAACTTCGTTACGGTTGCGTCGATAAGGGCGAAAAATACCAAAATAGCATGAACTCTAATAAAGGTACGATGCCCAATTTGTGTTTTTAACATTGTGGCGTGTAATTTAGTCACCTTTAATGTCCCTCCCCATCTCTGCTCAGAAAGTGTACGTTCATCTGTGGAACACCGAGTGTTGTTGTTCTATGGAATCCTGACCTGTTCAGAAAGCAATAATGCTACTTTTATTGGCTGTTTGCATGGTAACTTCCACGGTAAACTACAAACCATTCCTAAAGATAACAATAAATATTTAGTTTTTCAGACACCGTTAATGAAAAATTCAAAATCGTTTTCAACAATGAAACGCTAAGGATCCTGGGAATACAAAGTGAACTGACTGAGCAGATCCTGATGAAAATCGAAACACTAATTTGTGCACATCGATACAAACACAAATGGCGTCAGAAAATGACAACCATTGTTAATAAATCGCACGCACAAACAACTACATCGTATTTCGTGATTCGAAGTACAGTTCTGTAAACACAGCAACATAATCAATATATAATATGTTACTCCCGAATGAACATAAACACTCACCTGAAAAGGACAGGAAAAGCGTGAAGGCATTTTGTGTGTGTGTGTGTAGGGGGGGGGCGGGGGGTAGTATATTCTATACCTCGTGGATGTTGACCAAAAATCATCATCAACGTCGTCGTCGTCATCGTCGTCATCGTCGTCATCGTCATCATCATCATCATCATCATCATCATCGTCGTCGTCGTCGTCGTCGTCATCATCATCATGTTCAAGAAGCGCGGACGACACAATGCGGTAAAGAAACCTACTTTTTCTACCTACTTCAAAATGCCATTTCCAACGTCTCCTTAACCTTCGTTCTACAGGTTAATAACTCGATGACACATTTCGCCACTCATCTAACTACTTCCATTGGTCTAGGAGTCACTTTAAAATTCCAGGCGCCATAAGAGTGATATGAAGCAACTTCCATACTGAGTAGCTACAAATATTAGGGGCCACCGTACAAAATTCAGCCGTGCTGGCGATCAGGCTCCCAAGGTTTGTGCACCCCTGCCTTCTGCTGCCTAACCCATCGTTCATACTCATCCTCCGGTTTCTCTAGAACAGCATCTTCTTCTCGTTATTATCATTACTCACTATTTGGACCTTCCATCGCTGTAGGACCATTAATAATATCATCAGTTAATCCTCTTTAACTCCTCCAGTCGGCGACGAGCCAACTAACCCACTGTTGTTTGGCACGTTCGCAAAGCTGCGAAAAACGACTATTCCTTTCGTCATGTCTATCTCTTGGTCCGTCCGTCTCACTGTCCGCATAGTATAACTTGGCTCCCACCGGACGGATTTTCATTAAAATCCGACGAGAATAACGGGTACTTTACATGAATACCTATGTACTTTTATGATAGTATCTCGCTGAATTCTTCTTAGTGTGAGAAATGTTTCAGACAAAAATTGTAAAGGAAATCAATACACATATTTCGTGATGATTTTTTTTTTCGAAAATCGTGCCGTTTATGAGATAATGTGGAAAAAAAATATGGTAAAGCCAGACAGGCCACAGATGACAATATAATACGACGCATGCCCGTTGAGGGTTGGATAACAAAGGCAACAAACACATATGCAGAAAACGTGATAGTTATTGCTTTTCCACAGCAACAATGGTCATGCGATCGCGCTTCAGTATCACGTTTTACGTACATTGCTTGTGTTGTTCTGTTTTACGATACGTGAACTGTTCTATATCCACCTGGCGGAAAATAAAACTTTTACTTTCGAAAACACGTATTTTAACTAGTACAACGCTTTAAAATTTATCTCAGTTTACGGCGCTCGTCTACAACACACGAGCCTACCACTTCCCGAGAAGTCAACAGCACATTCCTGAATCTTATGTTTATTGGACCGTGCATCATCTTGATAGCTGAATAAAGAGAGACCAACTTGATGTCAATTGTTTTATTATTTCATTATTTAATGTTCAACATGTTTCGGATGTTAATACACCCATCCTCAGGATCTTGCGACTCATTTGTTGAGTTATTTCATGGGTTGTATTGCCCTGGTTCGATGTGTGTCGTTACGTTGTGGTTTGGCTGTGGTGGTGTGGTATCCGTATGCAGGTTGAGGCACTAGTGCCTAAACCCTGGTTCGATGTGTATCGTTACGTTGTGGTTTGGCTGTGGTGGTGTGGTATCCGTATGCAGGTTGAGGCACTAATGCCTCAACCTGCATACGGATACCACACCAATACAGCCAAACCACAACGTAACGACACACATCGAACCAGGGCAATATAACCCATGAAATAACTCAACAAATAAGTTGCAAGCTCCTGAGGATGGGTGTATTAACATCCGGAACATGTTGAGCATTAAATAATGAAATAATACAGCAAGTGACATCAAGTTTGTCTCTCTCTTTATTGAAGTATATTCCAGGTATATTTGCTATCATTCTGTTCATATTCTTGACTCTTCAAACGTAAAATCTCAGATTCAAATGTACAAAACTGTGACTTCTACTTCTAGCTTTAAGGACATAAAATTTGAGTCAGTGTACTGTGCCTGTAGTCTATAATCTTTTATTGAGATTACAGACTGAAGATTTTCCACAGAAAGGTGCAGGGGAGAACATATGGGCCAAAACAGAGACACCATGAGGATGGAGAAAACTGTGTAACGCAAAACTCTACAATGTCAGCACACATTCTTACGGTTTAATCAGATGATATGGTGGGTAGCAAAAGCAGCAAGCGTGCCAAAAATGAGAAATGTATACCGATAAATTTTTCAGTCGGAAAAACTTGTCTGCCTACGAATACCCAGGCAGTATGTTACCCCAGAAAGTCCGCAACCGCCCACTACAGTACATACTCTCTGTCATACCCGAGAGGACCACACTATAAACAGCATTGTAACTTCGAATTCTATAAAAGGTACGAAAATTTCTGACTAGGTAAGAACATTTCACCTTTCTGAAAATCCTACAACCGTGAAGTTAGTGAAGGTCCTTTAAGACCCTAAATTCATTTGTGGTACAAAATAGTATGTTACGTAACAAATCGTCCACGTTATGTCCAATTTCTTAAAATTGACACTAACGAGCGAAACACTTTGCATGTTTAGCAGATAAATTGTACATCATGTACAGACCCTGCTGATATGACCACAGAAGCAGAGGATACACTAATGGAAACTGTAGTGAGCGTCAAGCCAAGTGGAAGATTTCCAAATGGCAGTGAACTAGACACAGCTCGCTGGACATGGGCACTCGGGGTGTAAAACACTTGGTTCAAAGAACAAGTATGGAAATGCAGTTTCAACATGCATCCGTCAGTGGTCTTCTTGTTTATCCCGCGCAGGTAACGAATGGGCATCAACAGACCCATTGCAGGCAGGAACATTCCACCGCAGAGAGACAAATTATAAATGAACATTATAGCATTATAGACCAACAAACGTATGTCCGGGGGGCAGCATTCGTAATTCGTACGTGGGAGTTCCCGCCTTCAAGTCTCAGCTCGGAGATTAGTTATCTTCTCTGATGTTCGTGGTTTTTCTCATTTGCTTCAGATAATGCCAAAAGAGTGTAGAAAACTAGGCCACGACTGCTATCTTTAATGTGCTAACAAGTTAACCATTCACAAACCGTCCTACGCCTCGACGCTATACTGAGTTACAATAAATGATTGGGTTGGGGGGAGGTTGGAATCTCTCCCATGCATGTTATATACCTTGACCATTGTATGTTCCTTGTACCAAATATATGGCGCAATTTATTTTGAAATGCACCCATCAGTGAAATATATGATGAATGTTTTTCTTTCGTAAATATGATAAAATTCCGTTTAAAAAACTGCATGCAACGTTTCGAGTAATTGTATTGGAATGATGCGGGACAAAAAAAAATCGTCCCACCTCTAAACTTTTGGTGTAGTTTAAATTTCATTATTTTGGGTTATGACGGCGTGTGCTATTGTAGCGGTGTGATTTACCAACATTTCAGAGCTATATTTACGTGACACAACCCGCTGTGATACGCACACTAGTAAATGAGATCTAAAGACAGACAATAACAACTTCGTTGGATGGTACCTTGCTGTATAATTTATTGCACCATGTTTCAATTTCTTTAAAAAGCCAACATCGGAGGTGAAAGGTGGCGAACCAGTTACGAGGATTATACTGAACTGTTGTTGTATCACGCTATAGTAATAATAATAATAATAATAACCAACTATAATACAACAAATACAAAGGGAAAATAACTATACCTGAAGATTCAACTTCTACAACATTATATTCCAGTAAGATATGAAATTGTTCCCCTCGAAGCCCATTTAGCACAGAAGATACTTTCATACGAAACTACGGTATAATGGTCGTAATACATTTTAATACATTTTATATCATGGTTGTATTTATTTTCGGTTCCCACAACACCCAAAATACTCTCAATGTTCAGAACTCATTTGCACAAAAAATAATTTTTTTAATGTGGTGTACGTGATAATATTTCTTCGCGTGTTTTACATTACTTGATTATGAATTTTTAGAAAATCCGAAACGTGTTGCATTAAATAATACAGCAAGATGCCATAAAACGTAGTTGTGATCGCCTATCTTCATTTTTTAGTTTCAAATTTTATAGGTCCATATTGTTCTAGATACACCAGTTTTGATGTCGTCCAAATCCATACCAAATTTCATCTCGAAACCTGCATTAGTTGCAGCTGAGCAGCCAGTTATTGATTACGACCACTTGACATCGTAGCGACATAAAAGGTCTGTTCGTTGTGCAGAAGGTACAGAAACCTGGCCAAATGGAAAAAAACCTCCGGTCGTTACATCCGCAGCTATCCTTCGTATTGACCACACCAAACCAACCCATCCACTATAAAAGGATATAAATTACATCCTCGGTATGTGATACGTCACTAAATTAGCCACAAATGAATCTTTTTTTAGAGTATTGTGCAGTAAAGACCTGTTAAATACAATACTGGAGATAAATTATTTATTTACTGAATTGTAAATACTATCAGAATCCTCAACCATTTACCGTCATAGATCGGTCTCATGAATACCTACAAAACGCGTTTTCCCAGTGAGATTTGGGTTTTTGCATTACATAAGAAGCTAAATCTCCAGAACAGTAAAATCGGAATTAGCAATCTCAAGCGGCGGGTACTAGGAAGCGCCACCGTCCAGAAAGAAGAGGTAACACGCAGTCTCAACACGGATGCGTCCTAATTTAACAGTAACGTGAAATGTCTATGATATAAAGCAACGCTACACTAACGTGTTTAACATCACTTATTTTTAAATCTCATGCTGGTTTATGTTCCAGCTACTGCTAACAGACCAATCACGTGATATATCAGGACATCAAGAACTAACACCTTGTTAAACACGCATAGACACACACATAAACACAGATTAACACAGACAAACACGTTTAAATTGAATCCCGGACTGAACCAGAAGAGGGTATTTTTTTGGGGGGGAGGGGGGGATATGATTGCACAGTCTAACACAACTTTTGATTAATTACAATTAAAATGTAATAAATCATTAATTAAATTAAATGATTTAATTATCTTTTAATTGTAATTACTTAAGAAAAAGTAGTGTTAGACTGTGCAATTATATATTTCTATTGATTATGAAACACAACGGGGATGTCTCACCTGAAAAAAAAAGTCTGGTCCAAATTAAGCTGACAGACAGTCCCTAATCTTCAAGGTTTAAAATCAGCCATTAGATAAGAGAAGCTTAGGGAAACCCAACATGAAATGCTGTAAAATAACCCGTCGACGTAAGCTCGATGTTTAGCGGACAGCGCTGTCGAGCATGACTCGACACTGGCTCAGTAAGAGTCAAGCATATACCTGCTACTTCCATAACCAGGACAGAAGTAACCTGTTCGTACAATTTTGGGTCGTATACAGCTTCTTGAAATTTCATGAGGCACAAAAATTCTGGTCACAGACGGGAAACATTAAGCCAGAGAGCCAACAACCGGTGGGAGAAAACCAAGTATAAATGCATACTGAACAGTAACGCGAATTTCTGGTTTGTGACAGTAGTTCTTAAATTCGTGATGCTGTGTAGTTTACCAACGATCCGGAGGAACCTGCAGCTTCGATGTTCCGGTTTACTTCTTCCATGATTGAAGTAGCAGATTCTTCCAAGACACTTTCAGTCACGTATCTAATTAAACGGTGTCTTAACCCGTAATTCCATTCTCTTAGTTTCCATCCTAGTGAAAATGTCAATTTTCAACTTCTGTATTGTGTTTCACACTATAGAAGGATGACGTGGAGTATGCAGCACGTATGCAAAAAGAACGAACTCCTAGCAGATGAAGAAGGGTAAGCTGTCAAAAAAGCTGGCGACACGCGCTCTGGAAATAACATGCCTACAGAAGTACAAAGTAAAGACAGTATTAAAAAGTAAGAAAAGTTTCAACTTTGGCAAAAATTGCGTTTATTAGCTTCGGGCAGGGGCAAGAAATGTAGCACTTCTCCAAAACGTCCAGATGGCGGCTCTTGGCCCCATACAGCCTCCTACATTCAATTGGTGCCGGGAGCTCTTTCCGCGTGGGTACAGCGGGTTGTGCGTGAGGCTCAGCACTCACCTCCACCTACCGCAGGTCAGGAATAAGTGGAGCAATATCACTTCTCCTCCTACATGACTTCTTGGCGTAAATAGTGACATTACCATTATCCGCTTCGCCAAGTATGCTGTCCGCCTGTTTGCACCTGACTCGAGAAGGGAATGAATTTTCATAAAATATCACACTGGAGATTGTCATTAGATCCAGTCGTCGTATTTCACACCCGGTTAAAACTGCATTAACCCTTTAAACGCCGAGTTAAATCCCATCTGCCACCTACTGGCATTATTAGGAGCTCACCATATTCTCCACGTTAGCAGGATAAGGTTTAAAGTAACGGATACTTCACATAAAGACCTACCAGCGTCTTTACATTGTTCACACTGTGCATTGTGATAAACTATTACAATTAAAAACAACTGAATGAACTCTTGTGGTAATTTAATTTTACAAAAGAACCTCCGTGAAATTAAATTATACCAAGAGTACATTTGTTTTACGTTTACCTCCAGCGTAATTCGCTATAATTTATCAAAAGAAAGATATTCCGAACAAAGGCTGTAGAAAAAACGTAACACGTAATGCACATTCAGTACACTTATGGTAAGCCTTACAGTTCTCTAAATGATTAAAAAAGGGCGCTACCAGCCCGAATTATTCTTGAATATAGGCGGTAGGCGGGAAAAGTTGTAACCACTGAGCTTTAAGAATGACAGCTGTGAATTAGTACAAGTGAAATGGGCACTGACGTCTCATTTTTTATCCTTCCAAATTATTATACACAAAATTAGCAGAAGGAGTTATGTCTGCGTAGCAACAATTTTGGTATTGCAGGTAGTTGAGATACTGAGCTACAAGCTCGAAGGTTACGAGTTCGAATCCCGATGGGGCCAATGGAATTTTTCATTGACACAATCCTTCCGGCCGCACTCTGGTCCTGGGGTAGACTCAGCTTCTAACAGAAATGAGCGTCCGGAATATTTCCTGGGGGGTTAAAGCGGCCGGTGCGGAGGGCTGACATTAAACACCTTCATGTGATGAATTCTCGAAATATGGGGGCCTCAAACTTCTGGAACCCTCACGACCTGAAATAGGCCTGCACAGGTATTGTGTTACCTTTTTCTGTCTTCTGCAAGAGTCTGTTCGTTGATACATATATTGTGTATGTGTGTATATATATATATAAATATATATATATAAATTCATTTACTCATCTTCATAAATCTTAAAGGTATGCAAACGACATCTTTTATTGATGATTCATATGTAAAAAAGTACAAAATAATAGAGTCATGTTCAATAAAAATGCAATAAAGTGGAATACTCGGAGTTTGTATTCCTGTTACAACTCCTTACTTCTTCGTACTTTTCGTAGGTTTCACAAGTTTTTTCGGCAGTTTATTTCGCCCACAATCAATGCAGGTCTTGAAGGGGGGAATGTGCACTTTTCATGCATCCACTTTTTTACAGACTAACCATTAAGTCCAGTAGCGTTCTTTTTTGTTTATTAGGAACACTCCTTGCATTCTTAAAACCAGTGATCATCTTGGCAAAGATTACTTTAATTCGAATTCAGAATCACTATTTTGAAATTATCCTCTACAGATGTTACCTTTTCCTTCTATTCGATGCTGTGTGAATAATCCAGAACCTCACCATATATAACCCTATATATCCGCGATGCTGTGGGTGTGGTAGGTTTGCTGAAGGGAATATCTCCATACGAATTCCGTTCGACGTTTCTTGTTTAGAAACCTGCATGGGTGTTGAGGGATGGGGTAACGTACTTCATATTTCCTGAAGCCTTGGAAACAATGTCTGAAGATAGAGGCGGAGACGACGGGCAGAATTACTGACGCAGGCTTTGAAAACCGACAGAGCCTCGTTAGGAAGGGCGTAGAAGATTGCGGCAGGCTGATTGAATTGGGGCGTTTTTGTTTAAAGACAGACTTCCTCGTCTGTTCCTTATGTTCAGTGTGTGGGCACGCTGTCATCAGACACTGCAAACATGACGTCAGGGATGATATTTTTATCTAGGCGAACATTCTAATCGCCCTAAAACCGGAGCGTGCATTCGGATTGGCTGCAGCTTTTCCCTAAGTTCCCTAAATTAACTCAAAATTACAGGCGAGTGATCCTACGTCCTTTGTCGTCTATAAACTAAGAATTGCATCTGTGTTGTAACACTCTTTCATGGGGTTGAAAAACGTTCTATCAAGCTTTTGCAATTACGAGACAAAAACCATAGCACAATGTAATTTTCACCCAATAACATATGCGGCCACACTACCGAATTATCCACATCAATGTATTTTAATTAATTATTTTAACAAATACAACTTTAGCAAGATCGAATAGTGCGCTCACTGATGATGGTGATTACACCGAAATATGATGGAGCTGTTTTAATGTCAATTTTAATGTAAATTTTAAAATTGTTTTTAAGACAATTCAATTTTGCGTCAGTTGGTAAACAAACTTTGATACAATGTAATATGTTTCTTTTGAAGTCCAACCAATGTCAATCTAATATCTACAATACTTTTTCTGAAGGTTTTCAAGGAACAAAACGTTCTTTCACCCAAGTCACACACATTAGTTCATGTAAAAATCACATTATTTATCTATTCTGACCCTAGATCCTAGTGATATTCCACCTACGACTTATAAGTACAAACAAGTGGAATTGTTGAGTAAAGACAGACAAACTTGATGCCACTTGTTTTATTATTACTTTATTCAGTGCTCAACATGTTTCGGATGTTAATACATCCATCCTCAGGAGCTTGCGACTAATTCGTTCAGTTACTTTATGGGTTGTATCTGGTTCGATGTGTGTTGGTGTTACGTTGCAGTGTGGCTATGGTGGTGTGATATCCGTATGCAGGCTGAAGCACTACTCAGTGCTTCAGCCTGCATACGGATATCACACCATCATAGCCACACTGCAACGTAACACCAACACACATCGAACCAGATACAACCCATAAAGTAACTGAACGAATTAGTCGCAAGCTCCTGAGGATGGATGTATTAACATC
>Ga0123355_10008243_pt1 | contig 15741 bp, 7 predicted proteins | sample TergutEmb28metaG_3_FD_89872 | JGI IMG/M metagenome (GOLD analysis project Ga0123355, IMG submission 89872) | Embiratermes neotenicus P1 segment gut microbial communities from Petit-Saut dam, French Guiana - Emb289 P1 | ecosystem: Host-associated > Arthropoda: Insects > Digestive system > Gut ... | reverse complement strand
AGGCCGGACTTGTATTGGGTTTTGTTTAAACGAAAAGTATAATGGAGAGGGGTGGAATAAGGAAAGGAAAAAAAAAAAAAACATCTTTACCCACAATGTTTAACTTAATATACACCCCCCCCCCCCCCCCCAAAAAAAAAAAAAAAAAAAAAAAAAACTCACAACGCATGTCAGATTCTGTCTGCCTTTACCAGTCAGTGTCAGTGTCTCGATCATCACAGTCTGTGCCTTTGTCTTCCTCACACTCCTGACATCCCCATCCTCTTCACTGCCATTCCACAACATATCATCAGTCTCATCCACTGCACTTCTTAAAATCCTTCTTAGTTACTTTGGTGAGATGCACTGCCATGCTGTAATGATGTGCATTGACTGAATACTGCATTTATATTACTTGGTTTTTAAGCTTACTTGAACCAATGAGGATTCACAGTTTTCTCCACAGATGGTGATAGTGGTGTTAAGAATTTAAATACACATGTTGTGGATTTTTGTATCATGTCTGTGGTGTGATCAATCTGAGTTCATGGCTTGTTTATGGCTTTAAATTTGTGGATTGGTCCAGGTTTCATTTTTGAGTCTGTGGTTAATTTTTAATTTTTCAGTAGCCATTTTCCTGTTCCTTCTCTTGGACTAGATCTGTTCTCAGGTACAGACGTTAACAATTACTATTTCTGTGGTGCCCAGTGATGGAGAATAACTTAATCTAAGGGGTCCACGAGGGTACATGTTTTTGCCTGAAAACAGAATCAGAGCCAGCTTCCAAAATGTTGTGCAGCTTTAAGAAATTAGGCGATTGTCAAACCCCCCCCCCCAAAAAAAAAAAAAAAAGATGGCGACAGTTAACTTCTGCCATCCCCTGTTCTCTTGTTTGGATTTCTTGACCCTTGAAGCTGCGATTAATAGGTTGTCTCGAAACATGGGTGAGGAATTACCACTCCATGCCTTGTAATATCTCAGAAGAGCACAGGTCACACACGAATTGGTGATGCAGGCCTTGTTTGGCTCTGCATGGTTGTATTCAGAGTGATATGGTTTGGTGCAGTATGGTTCGGCACTTTATATGTGAATTTAAGACGACCATGAATATTTAAGTGCAAAATTTAAGGAAAAGACCTTGTCTTTTATTTGAGTACATATGGTATTCCCGTATTTTGAGATCTATCAAGGATGTGCAACTGGGGACCATGTATGGTTGTTTCTCATATGTTTCATAATTTGTGTTGCAAAATATATTTGTTGGATCATATTTATGTGTGAATATCTATGTAAACCAAATATTTTTGGACTGTTTGGTCATATTACCTGGTACTTGGTATAAGTATGATGTCTGTGACCGCTTGCATGGTTGTTACGTATCGGAATTCAACCATTTTGTTCAGTAAATATGGAGACTTCTGGGGTGTGAGAAGGAATTAGCCAAACTTAAGTATTAACACATTTGCTCTATTATTTTTCTAAAAAATTGCTTGAGCAGAAGTTGCGTATTGTCAGTTGTTCCCACATCGCAACTGAACACATTGCTTTGAATGACAGTACCTTTGTTCCCACATCATAAGTCCACATGACTGCCATGTTGTCATGATGACAGGGAATTACAATAATGTTGAATATATCGCTTTCTAGATTCTGTCAATGTGTATTACACTGTTCTTGTGACAGTAAGGCCATGCTGTGGGCTTGCCTTTCATCAATAATTTGCTTTCTGTCTGTAGGAGCAGCTCTTGAAAATTTATCTGCAGCCCGGGTTGGCATTATGGGAGAAGGAACAAATGCTTGCTGCTCTGCTGTATCAATTGCAGTGCGTTATGCAGCAGTTAGGAAGCAGTTCGGCCCAAAACCTGATGACACAGAACTTCCTATAATTGAATATCAGCTACACGTAAGTTCATTAGCTCAGCATCCGTGACATTGCCTGAAAAGTCTGATGAGATGAAACAAATGTGCTCAACTATGTGTCAGAGGCAAGAATGTACAAGTTAGGAAATGTATGCATTGTATAACAGTTATGGCTCACTTGTTGCTTTTTGTTTAATTATCTCTAAAAGCAATTTTAATTTGTACAAAACATTTTTGTCCCATTAAATGCTTTGTTAATTATGATATGCATATATACTGGTAAATTCATGTAAGTCATTATGTGAATTGTCCAGTTTTGACACAAGTGAAATGATAAACAAATTGTAGTAGGACTGTCCATTGCTAAATTTCAAGAAGATTTGTTCAATATTTGTTGATTTGTTATATGAGGACAGACAAGCAGATGTGGTAAAGCTAGTGGGCATAATTTTGCAACTTCCAATTGCAAAGTAAGGAGCAAAAGTGTTGGCATTTGCAATTATACTTGTAGAAATGAATTAGTCTTCAAAATCTGATAAAGAGTCATTAAACATGGGTCAGATTCAGATTATTGTGCTCTTGTAATACCACAAGCAAATGCAAGGAAGGTAAAAAATTTTCAACCCAGATGTGCACTATGCAGGACATTAAAGCAAAATATTGATTAGTGTAAAGTGTTGTACCTTGCTATCATTTTTAATTTCAGTCACTAGCCATTGCTCTGTCATCTAGAATCAAAGATAAAAAGTATTACTACCTTCATTAAGATATGTCCACCAGAAGCATTGTGTGTTAGAATGTTTGTATGGTGAAAGGTTGTTTACTGTTTAATATGTTTTGAAAATGTTTGTTATGTAAAGTAATTTTTCAGGAAGAGTGTTAGGAAGTTTTGTGTTCCAGTGTTTTTACTTCTTATATGATTTAAGGCACAGGTGAGAACTTACTTTTTATTCTGTTTCATTTGATATAGACAGTTTGCCTGCTAATCTAACTTAACTATTAAGTTTGTGTTATTATTCCTTTTTTGGTCTATTGTTGTAACTTGTGCCATCATGTTATGTTACAATGTGACATGATGGCCCAATGGGTAATGGGCCAAGGTACAACAGAGTAGAGTACATTCAGGATAAAAATTATTTTGTTTCTAGGAGAATGCCATGAAGCAAGTCAGGTAACAGAAGATAAAAGGTATATCAGCAGCCATAGAAAGAGCCATAAAAGATGTAATTAATAACAATATAAAGTAAGGATGGCAACATGCAATTTTGGAATTTCAAAAACTACACTAAGCCATCATTTGTTGAAGTTTCAAGAACAAGAAACCCCCTACTGATTTTGAGTACACAGCCACAAATGATGTTAAGAAAATTTTCAGTGACACACAGGAATTTGAATTAGTTAAAAATTTCAAACGGCTGCAAAATTACATTATGTTCTCACAATGAAGGAAGCTCTAAAACTTACCTTTCAGTATGGCAAATAAAATGGCGTGGTTATGCCACAGAGTTGGATAAAGAATGAAACTGCTGGTAATGTGTGGCTCAGGGTACTGACGAAATGCCATGAGTCCGTGTGTTTGAGGAAACCTGAAGCCACTAGTCTATCTCGACCTACAAGTTTTAACCGTGAAAATGTGAAAGCATTTTTTGAAAATGTAAGGAAACTTTTGTCAAAACACAATTTCACAAAATGGTAAAATCTAAAACGTAGATGAGACTGATAATTCGACTCCTCATGTTCCCCCCAAAATTATCTCTGCTAAGGGAATGAAGGAAGTGGGGTGTGCGACATCAGGGGAGAGAGGGTTAAATGTCACAATGATTGTTGCTGTCTTCCAATGTTGATATTTCCAGGAGTGCATTATAAGAACCACATGTTAACCGGTGCTCCTACAGCTTCATTTGGAGGTGCAAACCCCAACCAGTTGGTCAAATGAGAGGCTGTTTGTTGACTGTCCACAGTGTTTTATTGCATGTGAAAGGCCTTGTAAGAAAGACCCAGTTCTTGTGATTTTAGACAATCATGAGTCCCACTTGTCGATTCCAGCCATCAACGTGGCAAAAGAAAATGGCATTTTCTTATTTATACTTCTACCCCATACATCACCTAAGTTACAGCCATTGGATTCCACCATCTTTGGTCCATTTAAATCGTATTACAATGCTTGCCTTCATGACTGGATGCTTTCCAACCCAGGCAAACCTGTAACCATTTACAGTGCTGCAGGCATTATTGGAAAATCTTTCACTAAGGCATTTACCAAACTTAACTATGAAAAGCGGTTTCTTGTGACAGAAATTTATCACCTAAATGAAAATATTTGTGGTGAAGATGAATTCCTATCCTCCTGTGTCAATGACAGACCTTACAGTCAGGTAACAGAACCAGCCAGTGCACCTTCAGGCTCCAAGGACAACACTGAAGAAGGAACATCAGTTGGATTTATGAAAGTGTCCCCTGAAATAATAAGACCCTTCCCTAAAGTTGGACCAAGAGAAACTGAGTGAAGAAAACATGGAAAAAGCGGGATCCTAAGATTCACACCAGAGAAAACTGAAATTGAAAACCAAAGAGCCAAAAGGGGTAAAAAAATATTCAGGGAAAAGGCTTGAGAAAACAACTGTAAAGAAGAAACTGATTACTGTTGACAGCTCTGAAGAGGAACTGTAAGGGAGTCCATATGTAGAGTTGAGTAATGATGATTATGGAGAAGTGAGTGAAAAAGAAATTGCAAATGTTACTGAAGAAAGTTTTGCAGTTGGTGATGTTGTGAGAGGGGACTTTATTTTAGTAAAGCTGGCAAGAAAAGGAGCATTCTTATTACACAGCTGGAGTAATTGTTGATTTTAATGGATGTGATTGTGAAATCATGTGTTACAAATGGCTTGAGAACACCAGTAAATTTATTCTTGACAAAAAAATACGAAAGTTTCAGCATTCTTGTTAGTGACATATTATGGACGCTTCCACCAACATCACTAACAGGAATGTCCAAATGTCAATTACCACAGCTGCTTTTTCCAGTTGATTTTAGAGCATTTAGTGCTTGTTTTTCTATACAAAATTTATAAGAGTATATGTAATTGAACTTACTTTAAGTTAAATATAGCTTATTTTTCAGATTTCTTGTTCTTCATTTGTAGATATATTAAACAAATGTTATTGGAAGAATATTGATTGCATACACTTTTCTTCTCTTACTCTTGATGATGTAAGTTATAGTGTATTCATTAGTGTAGTATATTATAAATTTACTCTTCTCTTGAATTATGTCCCAAGACACAACATATGGTTGTACCTTGAGTCACTTTACCTTCTCCTCTTTAAATGTCATCAGTAGCCATACATATAAAGTAATGTTGAAATACAAAACATACTTCATTTGCCAGATGCGTGTGCAACATTATGCAGCGTTTAATCTTTATGACATGTAATGCTGTTCACATAGAAAAATGAAAATCAGAAATTGACCCAAGGTAAAACGCCTTCCCCTGCACGTTTAATATTTATGAAAATTTATATGAATCTCTTGCTCCAAGACACTTGTCTTGATATGTATTTTCCAAAATACCTGAAGCAAATGAACAAGGTAGGCAGTGTATCTGTAATATAACATTGCAACATGTTTATGTTACCGTTATTACCACAGAAACACAATAGTGGGTTGCTGTTGCACTGTTGTCCAACTACAAAATATTTTGTATTGCTGTCAGCATTATGAACATACTTGGTTCCTAATGTAAAGTCCTGATATTGTTGTCCAATTTTAATATAATTTTTGAATTTCTTGGCAGACTTCTGTAGAAGTCCCCAGCATCAAATTTGATGAATATCCATCCAGTTGGAGCCACACTGATACATGTGGACAGATGGGCAGGGAGGCGTAACATTGAGCACTTTTCACTATTTATGCCAGCGTACCTAAAAGCTTTGAACAGCTAATGAAGTGTTGATTCTACAGTAGTCAGACATGACTTTGCCATCTCAGTCAGTATAATGTCTGCCTGTTTGTCTGTCTGAGTTATACAACAGGGGGTTAAATTTCTAGAAAGAGGCAATGGGATTTTTTTCTACTTTATTACAATACCCAGAACAGCTCTGAGTCACAATTTACCTCCCGTGTATCTGATACAGTTGAAAGAAATATGTGCAGCTTTTGTATGACTTAGGATTTTACTTACAAGCAAGAGTAACTTGCAATGTTACACTCTTTGTATCAAGTGACTTTGGTGACTTTGAATGTACTAGTTGTGTATGCTTTATTTCACCTTGCAGCAATGGCGATTATTTCCCTACATGGCTGCCACCTGTGCCTTGAAAGTGTATGTTGCGGATTTCACTGACCAGTATCTTGAATGTGTTGAGGCATCAAATTCTGGAGAACCAGTTTCTGACTTGGTAAGATTTCAGACATAATCCAATTTTCCAGACAGCCGACAAAGTAAGTATAAGAAATGAGGTTCTCATAGTGGTGTTGATGAAGATCCAAGTCTTGGACATATTCAAGTTACATAAGCAGAATAAATGTTGATTAGGGATGCGGTGTTTATGGGGGTGTATTTTAAAGCTGTGAATTCCACTTCCTTTGTAACACCAAGTCTTCTGTTTCAGCCAGCAAGAGTTTCAGAGATTCATGCAATGGTGTCAGCAACGAAGCCTTTGGTTACATGGACTTGCAGAGATGCCATACAGGAATGTCGGGAGGCTTGCGGTGGACATGGATATCTAAAAGGTTTTGTTTTGATATTTTTGAGTTGTGAGGTTTTGTGTCATTCTATGTTTCCTGTGTTTGTTCTAATTATGTGGCCTTCCTGTTGATCAGCATCAGGCCTGGGAGACCTCCGTAACAATTTTGATGCTTCAGTGACATATGAAGGAGACAACAATGTGTTGATCCAACAGACAAGTAACTGGCTACTGAGGCAATGGAATAAAATCAGGGAGGGTGAAGGAGTTGCATCTCCGTATAATACTGTTGATTTCCTTTCAAATGCAACAGAGATACTAAAGAAGAAATTCAAAGGCAGGGATCTTCAAGATGTTGCAAATCACAGTTGTAAGTATAAGAAAATTTGCCTCACATTTTATCATGTGCACTGTGGCAAACAAATTTATATTTCTTGATTTCAAACTTTTGCTGTGTTCTGAATGTTGTATTCTTTATTTTGATGATTCCCCGGCTTCTGAATTTTATGTGCCAACATTTCAGAACACCCTGTCCCATCTTAATAGACGGTGTAAGCTGACACCACCTATGAAGATGAGAGTGCAATGGTAGAGCACACTAGCTATTTATAGACTTCAGAAGTTCAAACTTGCTAATAGATTTTGAAGTGGCAGATACATTAACTTAATTAAAATGTTTTTGAATGAAACCTATTGTAAAGTTCACGTAGGTTTGTGTTTGAGAACTGAGCGCTTCTGGGTGATTATGCAGCGTGTAGTGGTAATTCCTTACCGATTTTTCGGGACAACCTGTTGGTCCCTTGATAAACGTTTGTAAGGAATTACCACTACACGCTACATTATAACCCGGAAGAGTGCAGTTCCCATCATGCTTTGTGACAGAAGCCTGAAATCATGTATATGTTTGTGTTTGATAATCTCTCTACCATAATGTTCTCAAACAATGCATTGCTTTTCATTTTCATTTTACCATCACAGAATGTTCTGAAACACTCAGATGCACTGCAAATGATTGCATGACATGTTTTTGAAGGCAGTATTTAACACAAACATAAATTCCACAACAAAGAACAGGAATTTGATGTGTGGTTGACCGTGCATCGTAGTTCAGTGTGGAATAAGAAACTAACTAGATGTCACTTAGTATTATATTTATTTCTCCTTATATGTTGCTCTTTATAAGCACAACGTGCTACGTACTTCCCAATGGACACACAAGCAGCTAACCGGATCTGACTGCCTACTCAGCCACGGCACTACACCAAACGTGAAAAAATACCACTAAATCGTCAGCTCCTGAAGATGGGCACAAGGTGGCCCAAAACATGTTGAGCAACCTATAAAGAGCAACTTACAAGGCGAAATAAATATAATACTAAGTGACATCTAGTTGGTTTCTTATTCCACAAAGAACAGGAAAGTGGTGTTAGAGGAAGGAACATGATCTAGAAAGGCACCACACACAAGACTGAAATGGTTATGTTTTTTCAGTGGAGTTCAAGACAGAATCATAATGTAAGCATAACTGATAACTCCTTTGAAAGTGGGTCAGATTCAGTTACATTGAAGTCACATTAGCAAACTGAAATATTTGTAATGAAATTAGTGGTAGAATGACTTATGAAGTAGTTGCTAATATTCAGATAAGAATCTTTTACCTTTCTGTCTCCTATCAGAAGATGAGAGTTTCAAAATGTGTAACAGTTTTACCCATTGTTTTGCATGGGTGTGAAACTCTGGTACCCACTGTAATGAGGAATGTAGTTCAAGACACGTACTGAGAAGAGTATTTGTGAGAAAAATAAAATAATATTGGTGTGGAGGAAATTACATATTGAGAAACTTAAAAATGTCAATCATTTAATATTACTAGGGTGATTAAGTCAAGAGGAGTGAGAAGAGGGAGACATGTAGCATGAAGGGAAACAAGAAGAAATTGCTGTGATACTTTGGTTCAGAAACCTAAAAGGCAGCTTTTGGAACACTAGGCATAGGTAGACAAATACAGTAACATAGACCCATTGGAAACTGGCTCTGAAGGTGACAGTTGAAATGACCTGTCTTAAGCATAACATCCAATGTTGGACTTCTCTAACTATGGTAATGAGCCCTTAGGTTCTTTACAAGCAAACAGTTTCTACCCTTTGGAAAAGTTGTGTACAATGATGTTAGTTAGTCATTGCCTTAATTGAATTTTTCTGCAGTTCTGTTCCTCTCCTCTTTCCAGTTATTCTGAATTCTTATCAGTGGTTAATCTGCTGGTTGCTTCAGGAGACACACAGGAGAATTTATGTCTCTGAAAAAAGTGGCGAAGATAAATTTACAGCGAGAAATAATGCTCAGGTTTTTCGAGCAAGGATTCTGTCTCTTGTCTATGCTGAGGTAAGTAATTTATTTGTGTTTGAATGATTCACTGGTTAGATATGCGAAGGGGTTTCTATTGGAACCTGCATGATTTGATTACTGAGATATATCTGGCAGAATCATGTTGCAGAATAATGCACTGACCTACTTCTGGAGAAGGTGTATCAGTCAAGATTTGGACAGTACCATTCAGACTGTTCTGAGGAATTTACATATCCTGTATGGGTTGTGGTGTATGGAAAAACATCTGACGTTATTCTACCAAGGTAAGAGTTTTGTATTTATCATACAGTAGATGAAACAGAATAGGTTAACTGCCCATTCCTGAACTCTGTACTTGAATAATTGTTACTGCCACATTAAAGGCTGCATGTCTTATATGTGGGATTTACCTGACACTCATTTGCTTTTTTCATTTAGAGCTCTTTTCACCAGCAAATTGGGCTTAAATTTAAAGAAGAAACTAGTGAAATGCCACATTTGAAGCATAATTTTGTATGATGCTTCAATGTGGACACGTAGGAAAGTAGACCAGAAATACGTTGAAAGTTTTGCAGTGTGGTGCTGGACAAGGATGGAAATCAGTTGGATTGATCATGTGAAAAATGAAGTATTACACAAAATCAAGGATTAAAGGAACTTCCAACACACAATAAAACAAAGGAAGGCTAGCTGGACTGGTCACATCTTATACAGGAACTTCCTTCTACAGCTCATTATTGAAGGAAAGACAGAAAGGACAGGAAGATGAGGAAGAAGATGTACACAACTACTGGATGACCTTAAGGAAGCAAGAAGATACTGAAAGTTGAAAAAGGAAGCAGTAGATTGCCCTCTTTGGATAACTCACTTTGGAAGAGGCTATAGACCTGTCATAAGACAGACTACATGATGGTGGTGGTGTGATGTTTACAGTAAGACAGTCTCATTGCGGAATGATTCTTCAATTTTTTAACCACAGACTGGTACATTTCTAGTACAAGAACCCACAAATGGTTGAAATTGTATGTAAGTTCCGTCATGTTTACATCCTCAGAGCCCGTTTCCTGTTCGTTTGAATATCCTACTTTGTCTCATATGTCTTTGAAATCATTGCTGTTACAGAAGTTTCTCTGCAGACATTGCATATTTATTTTATTGCCTCTGTCAGAGCTACATGGTCAGTCTGTCATAACACCTGAGCATAGTACATAGTCATAACTCTTTACTCCATGTACGGCCAGGTTTTAATGTGCAGAAATTCTGCACTATGCCCACAGAGTGTATTTCTGTGCATTGTGTCGATCACAGAACAACGGTGATTATTTCTCTATGCAGCGTTAAGTGATTAGTTTTCGTAACAGAGCTGGAGTGCATTTGCTGTGTGGTGTGAAGTGATACTTGAAATATAATTCAGGTTAGATTTCACCTTTATGCAGTTAATTTTTGTTGAGCATTCTATTTGCAGACCACAATAACTGAGTCATAGTAGAATAACCATTTGTCTGTGGTGGAGGAAATTAACTAATTTAAGAAGATGTAGTGGTGTAAATTTTGTTACTACATTCAGCAAACCATCTCATCAGTGTAACAAACATACCCAGTGTGGGAAAAATGGCACCACTGCCTGTCACATTGGCTTACACTAAGTATAGTCTTTAAATTCTGGATTTTATTTTACTCATTTCTTAACAGTTCACACTTTGTTAAGTCCATTACAATCTGGAAGTTTGTGTTGCAGCTCTGTAGACTAAGATGAAAAATATGTTCTGTTGGATCCCTATACTCCTTCTTCCAGAACATAGTAGTTTTAATAAATCAATGACAGGCAAAGTCTAAACCAACTAATTAATCACATCATACATATTACCTTATTGCAATCATTTGACACAGGTGGCTTTGCTTCGGACTCCAGACTCGCTGATTTAGTCAAAGAGGGGATTCTGCATATGTGTTGCCAGCTGAAGCCGGAGGCTGTGGCTGTTGCTGACTCTCTGGCCCCTCCAGACTTTGTTTTGAAGTCTGTAATAGGGAAGTCTGATGGCAAGGTTTGTACAGTGAAAACATCTCAACTGCCAGATTATGGGTATCGGTAGGTCAGCCTGCAGTGAGCAGAATTTATTGTTAGTTCTCGTTTTTGTAAGTTTGTAAGGTTAAAGTATGGGGGTAGTTTAAGATATTAGACAGGGGGGTTATTCTTGGATTTTAGTCAGCCTGGTACACACTGAGCAGCCATTCAACATACTGTTAACTCTGGTAATTTCAAGGTCCTGCACCTTTCTTCAGTTGCATTTGAAAAGTTTATATGAAATTCATTGGATTGAATCCTGGTTGGGGCAAGATTTTCCACACATGTCCAGCTTGACCCTGGGGCCAACCCAGCCTCTTCTACAACAGGTACCAGGTCTTCCTGGGGGAGGGAGGTAGATCAGCCTGGGCATGGTATCGACTACCCACCCTCATCTAGCATCGAGGTTAAAGAAAGAGTAGAACTATACCTCTACTCCCCTTCTGGGTCTTTGTGACCTGTTCTAGTGTGATCTTTACCTTTTACATTTACCTTTATATGAGGTTCATTACTCTTTAATTATAGATTCCTTTCCATAATTTATTATACATTACCAAAACACTGTATATTGCAAGCATTTGTGATCATTAATGTGTTTTCAGTGAGTACAACATTATGTAAACACAATGGTGTTCATGATCTACTGTCTAATTCAATTTTCTTTCCTTATTTCTAGCTGTATGATAATCTTCAAACACAGTTTTTCCACAATGCAGGAGCAATGCAACGACCAACATGGTGGAATGAAATTGTGCCAAAACCTTTATCTAAGCTGTAAATGCTGCAGGCGCAACATACCTGTTTGGCTGTGTGCATGCAAATAATCTGATTGATTTCTTTTAAGTACAAATTGAGTATTATTAGTGTCAGATTTCAATCACAGTACAAATGTCCAAAATTAAGGTACTGTACTTCAAAAGCTATAGACCATCATTACTCATTCAAGTTGATGTAGAAATTAATGTCCACATAGCAGAATGTGCAAGTCACTCATATTTTAATGATATTATTGAAAGGCAGAACATATCTCATTCAGATTACTTGAGTGACTTCTCATCCTGGCAAAACCTATATATCTGACACTGAAAATACATTACAAAAATCAAATTCTATACAGCAAATTTAAGCACAGAGGCATCATCATATATTGCCTTCTTTATTAGTATTATATGTTTATTGAGTTGCTTGGTGTATGACTGCTTATATTGTGACTTTTGAATCTCAGAAGTTTGTAAACAACTTTGGAAAATGTATTAAGATACTCTTTTTATCACATTTTCACATGTTTTTCAATATAAGTGCAACAACATGAACAAATAAAAAAAAGCGATTTGATTCAGTTTCATCCTGAGTGTGAGTGATGTGTCATAGACATGCATGGCTGTAGCTTCTATTTGTATGCATTCTTTCCTGTTTTATGTAACTTCTCGTGATCTCTGCATGTTGTCCCTGGTTTCCCTGTGCTCTCTTATTTGCCATATCCGATTTTTTCCATCTTTAAAACGTCTTAGTCTGTCATATTCCTACCACTCTATCCTTAAAGTGTCAGAGTAATGAAGTACTGTTTTTAAAAATATTAGAATGTTTTCTTTATCAGCATCTAGTGATGAATCTTCATCTGGTAGTGAGGTCTAGCAAAAGGATACACTGTGTGGCATTGTACCATTTCATTAGACCACATCACCTGGATCAGGATTGAAACTGCCAGTTGCACCCAATTTAGGATCTCACAATCCAAAAAGCCTAAATTGTATCGTGTATTATGGCACCACATGATAGGTAGGTGGGTGCTGTTCTAGAGGAACATACAACTTCTACTTCAGGGAGCCTGCTGAAGATTTAGGCAGTATGTTCTTATGAAACGTTGCAAACCATCTGCAGTATTGAAGCTATGTGAACGACAGAAATCTCATTTCTGTAGAACTAGGAATAATGGTAGACAGTATTTCCGATCGTGTATCGAAGTCTAATGGGGGATCATTTTGTGACGCCGATTCGTAGATGGCAGCACAGTGATGATATGGTGTCACGGTGGTACATCGGATCTCTCAAACGCACAGATTAACAAACGTTCCTGTAATCGAGAAGTAATTTTTCACAGATAATAGAGTGAGTTGTGCGTGATTTGTTGTCTGGCAGTTGTCATTTTTGCCAGTAACAGTGTTGACACGATATATTTTGAAGTTCGTCTGGCGATTACAGATTGGTAAGGAATACGTATACTGCGTAATTTTTAGTGTCTGTTTTTGCCCATCAGAGTAATTAGAAGTAACAGGCCAGTGCAGCGGAAACGAGGAGGAAGTTTGTGACGTAATGATACTTGCATTTTGTGATTTAAATTATTTTATATATATATATATATATATAGTTTTGAGTCATGCGTTATCAGTGTAAGCATTGGGTGTGATCAATCCGTGTGGCAGGATTTCTGCACTTTTTATTACACTTAAGGAAACGAGTGGAGAGCGAGATGACGCCGTGTGCTCCCACCGTCAACTTCTAATCAATCAAGTTGGCGGCTTTGTAAACATTTTGGTATAAACAGCAAGCCAGCACAGCCAACCCTATATTTTGAATTTCCTACTACTGTAATAACCTAGCCTGACCAGGAACTGTCAAGGTGGGAGCGACAAAGCCCCAGTATATGTATTTAGTCATGAAATCGAGTGTCATTGTTGACATATTTGCGACTGTCATGAACGCCATTCTTCTTTTTGTGAAAACAACATGAATAAAGTGCGTGAATTTGATAGCTTTTAAAACCATGGAAGGTATAGGCATTTTAACAGAAATTGGAGACCAGCATATCCTAAATCCTCCCCCCCCCCCAAAAAAAAAAAAATTAATCCAACAGTAAAATAGAATGTTTCATCAGCAAGTGTGCTGTAATTGAGTCAGTCTGGTATTAGGGACTGCAGTACTAAATGTTTAAGACAGTGAAAATATCATCATCGCAGGAAAACGTATTATTCAAGTTCAGATTTTGTCCACATTAAATTTGTTGCAGTAATTTAAAAATCTGTACCACTGCCATGTTTGTGATTGTTAATGAAAAGGCAATATTCAGTAGAGAATTTGTAGGTACAGTTATATTGTGCCTCTGTACCACAAATTTTGCCGCAATTTCTGCATTTTAACAGTTCATTACTCATGAAACTTACCATTTGACACAGCATTGTCTGAGGTGCTGGTGGTGTTACATAAATGATAAATTTATTGAAAGCAAGGTATGTGGGACTGAATATGTGCAATAGGAAGGTAGGTTTCTACCAGAGCTTGTTGATTGTACATACTTGGGGGTACTTGTTGATGCATAATAAAATACCCTGGTATAATGTGTAACCATTTTTAATCTTGTCACACACCAGCCTTTTGATGAATAATTGATTCATACCTTGTACGTGATTTAAGGTGGAATTCCACTTACCCTCCCACAGTGTTGTACCACACTGCTACACACTACATCATGTGCTGGTGTGGAATGTTGGTACTGTCTCTACTTATGCCATCCCTTGTCACAGAGTGATATATAAAACCTTTTGAATGAGAATATTCGAATGTGGAACAAGCACCCATATCCCATTTGCATCCCATGATGGGAAAAGTTTGGTTGAAAAGATGGCATGACTGTGTGGTGGTATAATGTGGTGTGAAGTGGATTCTAGCACACAAAAGAGTGTGCATTTTGGCACAGTCATACATACTTGACATGGCATGGTGTTCATTAAGTATAATTCCATCTTTCCAGTGAACTGGAAAGGACTGAATAAAAAATTAGCATGTCCTTTCCTAGGTACTACCCCAGCATTTTTCTTTAGGTACTGAGGAATACCTCAGTAAACCACAGTCATTTTACATGGGTGACTCAGAAAGTATGCAGAAAGATTTTTTGTTGTTGTGATGGCTATACTGCTCATTACAAGTGTAGGTATACTCATGAACACTCACTGTTACTGTGAATCGTTTTTGACCTTATGTGGAAAAATTATGTTAATGTATTCACATATACAGTAATACTGTATTGTTATAAAGCCATATATTTAAGATACCCTGTGAGTCACTCATTTAGTTGTTACCTCGGCTGGAACTCGAACTTGGCGCCTCCAAACTTAAGTTTAACTTGTTGGATTGAGTCAGTCTGTTCAGGCACATAACAGGTGATTTGATTGTCAATTTACTGGGGAAACAACAGTAATATCATTGTTGCTCACAATATCTATGTTTTTGTCACATTTGCAAATTATTTGAGTTCTTTATATGAAGTTGAGGTTCTCACAACAGTCGGTGTCAATGTTACTTTGTTCTGCACCTCCTTTTTCAGAATAGAATATTTCTGCTCTGAAAATGGAGGCAGCATGTTTATTTAAAACATCAACCACAACCATACTACATAGCTTTCTGTCTCAGAAGACCATAATGTTTGTAATGTATTAGTCTGGATGTAGTAGCCAGCATAGACTTGCATGGCTACCACAACAATAAATAGGTTAATTTAGCAGTAGTTCATCATCTGCATTGGTTATACTGCTATGATAGCCAATTACCAGGTCATGTTTTGAGCTCAAATCCTCCAGAATGCTAAGCACAATGCCATGATGTTCATTCCCACAAGGTGTGGCTGAGGTGAAGGAATAATATTTATTTATATAGTGCTACTGCCTGAAATTTAATTTTGTGTATTAATATTAGGTAACAGTTTTGGATGGTTTAGTAATGGTGATTTGATCATCTTAATCATTATAAAATGATCATAATGTGTTAACTGCCTACCAAATCCAGTGCTCTTCTAGGTAACAGTGCTTTTT
>Ga0123355_10008242_pt1 | contig 15742 bp, 16 predicted proteins | sample TergutEmb28metaG_3_FD_89872 | JGI IMG/M metagenome (GOLD analysis project Ga0123355, IMG submission 89872) | Embiratermes neotenicus P1 segment gut microbial communities from Petit-Saut dam, French Guiana - Emb289 P1 | ecosystem: Host-associated > Arthropoda: Insects > Digestive system > Gut ... | reverse complement strand
GCACTGGCTCGGGAGTTTATATCACTTATGACTATCATATGTATGCCAATAAGCCTATTGATGCTTATACAAAGTATTGTATCAATGAAAATGGGTTTACGGCTTGTGGGTGTATTCCTTGGGCGAAGATTGGGGTTGTGCCTGTGGCTGGGGCGTCTGTTGGGTTTGATGTTAGTTGTGATTTGTTGCATGGGGATAAGAAGTTTCGGCAGAATCTTATTTGGCATGGCGGGCGGGGTGGTGCGCTTAAGGCTTATGGGGCGAAGCTTGGTTTTTAAATGCAAATTACAAAGGAGCTATGAGAGGAACGAAGCTTGAAATGTATGAAAACATAAATGTAGAAACTGTGGCAATTGATGTAATAACATCCTGCAATCTGAATTGTATCCACTGTTATAATCGCAAAGATGATGATATTGGAAATATGTGCTATGAGTCAATATTAATGATTGTAGATAAATTTTCCATATATGGTGTTTCAGAAATAATAATATCTGGCGGAGAACCGCTAATGCACCCAGACATTGATAGTATTATGCGTATGCCATTGTCTTATCCAAAAATAAACTTCACTATCGCAACCAATTGCATGTTATTCTCTGAAAATTTGTCTGTATGTGCGGAGCAAATTGATAATTTAACTATTCAAATAAGTATGGATGGTTCTAGCGCAGAAATATATGAAAAGCAAAGAGGCATAGGCAGCTATGATGCGTTTACAAAAGGATTTTTACTATTGGCTCAATCATCTATCAGGCGCAAATCTGCAAAGATTGCGGTTTCAAGAATCAATTATCGTGATGTGGAGAATGTGTATAGGCTGCTTGTTGAACATGGAATATGTCCATCATTTCAATTTGTGGATAATGTGGGAAATGCCAAAGATAACTGGGAATGTTTGAGCCTTAGTTTGGCTCAGAAAATGCATGTGATAAATACGATAAAAAAAATGAATACCCAGTATGACAAAGAAATTCCAATACCTGTACCAGCACCAAGCTGTGTATTTTCTGAGTTTCAGGAACGAAAGACTTTTTTAGTAGGGGCCGATGGCTCGGTTACAGTATGCCAATGGTTATGCGATTATCCAATTGGAAATATATTGCATGAAAGTTTGCCTGATATTTTAAGAAACGAAAAAATGATGTATCTTTACGAAATGGGAAGCAAAAGATATGACGCTTTAAAAATGAGTTCAACATGTGTTAGCTGTGGTATAAGATGGAATTGTCCTTTGGGATGCCTGGGTATGGCTTTGAGTAATGGTGATGAATACGGCTATGATGGTGAGTGTGCATTTAGAAAGGCAGAAACTGCATTTAAGTTCCTGAATCATAACAACGGCTAAAGCGGTAAAGATATGTCACAAAATCGTTCATCTATATGAAGAGAGGAGGCGATAGTATGAAAAAAACGTGGATTAAGCCAGAATTGCAAACATACTCAATTGAAGAGATAGTTGCTAATATATCTGCATATGCCACGACAAGCAGCTGTGGTTGCTCTACTCAACCCCAATGTGCGCCCTCATGCTGCTTTGTGCGGACATAGCAAGTGTCATATATATCAATGCTAATGGACGAGATATAACGTCATTATGCTATTGATGCTTGTTTGATGTAAAACTAGCATGCTTTTCCGCTTTAGCTATTCTTCACTAAATATATGCGTCGAATGGAGTTTTCTCATGAATAATAATATTATTGTAGCGATAAATGAAGAGTTCGAGATAAGTGAAGTTGGAGAAAGCCTAATAATACTTGAACCTAATCTCGAAGAAGTATATGTAGTGAGTGGCGTAGAAAAAGATATTTGGAACCTGATAGATGGGGTTTCCACTATAGAGAGTATCATAGATAGCATTAGTAATATCTATGAGGGCGATAGTATAGAGGTTGATACAAAAGAATTTTTTCAGTCTTTAATTGATAAAAAAATAGTATGTTGTATGGAACATAAAGATGCGTAGGCTTTATATACACATACCTAGTACAGCTCAAGTATATTCTTTGACATCAGACAATGCAAAAATGATGTCGATTATTAATAGCACATATTACCCCTACACATCCATAAGAAATGATTACGCAGATAAATCTGTAGTGACAATTGATGTCTCATATGTTGACAGAATGGTTGTGGCTACTTATTGTGGTTATGGTGCAGTGAAATGGGAGCTTGATGAAGAACTCGCAGTTTCCGCAGTGAATCATTTTATACAAAACAATCTTAGGACTATGCCCTCGTGGAACTTACTCCATGGGGCGGCGTTAGCTATAAATGGAAAAACCGTACTTTTTTTAGGGAGAAGCGAAGCTGGCAAAACAACATTAGCAGCATATCTTGCATTTGTTATGGAGCAGTCGTACATCTCTGAAGATATGCTTATAATAAATTATGAGAAAAATGAACTGACTCCTTTTCCCAGAAATCTGAATTTACGACATGGCACATTGCAGCTTCTGAAGGATGCTTATAGTTTCGAATTGTCAAGGGTTAGCTCGCAAAAATTAGGGAACTATGATAGGCTAATATGTAAGCCAACTAGAGTTGTGGAAGATGCTAGGCATATTGATTGCATTGTCCTGCTGCAAAGGGGCAGTCCGACAGATTGTTGCGCTTTCGAATTAATCAATAAAAATAAAATCGACATTCTACTGAACAGTTGTTATATACCCACGAATATAATGGATAATCTTAAATGTAGTATTCTTCTGGCTGAGAAGAACACTCTCTATCTGGCCAGATATGGGGACTTAGATAGTTTCTATGAGAAATTATGTGAGCTACTGCACTAAAGCGTGGTTATAGAATTTGTTGCGATTTATTACAGGAGTCGACACACATCAAGTTGTTTTGAAACAAATTAACGCATATTATACTGTGACAGATGTGATAAGCTGTACAAGGAGAGGGGCGTATTGAAATTGCGATGGAAATAAATATCACACTAAAAATATTAAAACAACGATTGGATAGGGGATTATCTGCCGAAATACATGTGCAGGGAGACAGTATGCACCCTATATTGTATGAGCATGATAAAATAGGATTGGTTAAGTCTGACATATATTGCGTTGGAGATGTTCTGGTTTTCCAGTATGCGCAACATGAGTTCCTGGTGCATAGGCTTTTGTTAATGAGGGATTGTAAATACTATTGCAAGGGCGATAATAGTTTTAGGCTAGAGGAAGTTGAGTCAGCGAATATATTTGGCAAAGTCGTGTCAATATGCAGAAATGGTGTCAGTGCACCATTGCCAGATGTATGTGATGTTTTTATTAATCACTCGTTGCAGGTAAATCATGAATTCCAACGATATAGAAATAATTATGCAAAAACAACTGATACAGAAATATATAAACGATACTATAAAAAATATATTGCAGGCAATGCACTGTTCATACATACACATATCGGAGGTAGATAACATGAAAATGAGAGAACAAATTAAGAAATGTGCAGTACCAATGCAAATGCAGACAGTCTGTGCTGTAGTAGTGGCCTGTGTCATTGTTCTCGGGTTTGTTGGATGTAGCCGAGTTAGCCCAGATGACAACCATGAAGGCTATTATAGTGCTGACCCCTTTTATGGTGAAACTTTGATAGTGTCTACAGTTACCTCCCACGCTGATGTTGGCGGGCCTGCTAGTATAGAAACCCTCGCTGTGTTATATATGTTGGAAAATCAGGGTGTTACTATTGAAATTGTTAATCCTTTTGCAAATCATAGGGGCTCTTGGCTGGACCTTATGCAATTGTATCGGGAGTACACAACCCTCCAGCTAATGACTGGCACAGCACCTACTTTGTTTGAAGCGTCTGCGTTTGATTGGTATGATTCAAGAGTAAATCGATTTTTTGCGGATTGGTATCCTATCATACAACAGGATCCATATTTTATTGAGTCTGATTTCTATGTAAATGCTTTTTCAGCCATTTCATCTAACGCACAGGGAAGGCTTGTCGTATACCCTTATTCTTTTAGCTCTTGGTTGGTTGCTACAAATATTTCTATGCCTGGGATTATGGATGCCGTAATCTCCTACAACTCTTTGTCAATATCTGAGATGCATAGACTGCATCATCTATTTGCAATGAATACGCCTGTTGCCCTTTACTCAGTCCATAGCACACTAGATGCTGTAATATTTTCCTTAGGAGAGTTTGTTGATTTCGAGAATAGAACTGCTGATATTAATAATCAGGTGTTTATACAATTTATAACCCTGTCAAGATACCTCTCCGAACTCGCTGATGGTTCCGGACGTGTCTGGACTACACCTGAGGAAGAGGCAGCTTTAAGTGCAAGCAATCTATTCAACTTTGTAAATACACTAGCTTTTCAATATCTGTTGGAAGTTGATGGTGTATTATTTGGAAACCCTCTGCCAAAAGCTAATGATGATGGTGAGCTGCTGATATTCCCAGACTTCACGTTTGCACTATGTGCTAGTTCAACCCCGACACAAAAAGCCTTGGCATGGGATTTTATTATGTATATGCAGCAAAATAGTAGCCCACTGATTCCAAATTCGAGGCCCGTATACAGGCCTTTGGCGCGAGAAACTGTTAGGCACTGGATGCCACGGTTTAATCAATGGTCTCAAGCAAACGGATTGGGGGGATATGAGGGAGGTTTCGAAGCAGGTAGTGATACGGTTTTTTCTATATTAGATGGTTTTCATAACAGGCCAATGGCGCTCCTTCATGTGATTGGCTCTCTTGGTAATCCCCTAGATTCAATTATTATTGAAGTAATCTCCGACTTTGACAACCACCTAATAACTGCGGAACAAGCCGCTGAATATTTGCAAAATAGGATATCATTGTATTTTCTGGAGATGAATTAAGGGCAGAGGAAATCATTTATGACTTTAAATACGTTAACCACCGCCGTTATCACTTTGAGGGCGGCAAATCGGATGTCTAATACAGATACAACGAGAAGTGAATTAAAAAGGATGGTCGCTGCATCTACCATAGGTAATAAGAGCTATATGTTAGGCAGCTTAATACCTATGTTCACGTCATCTATTGATGATGGTGATTTCTCTAGCATTCATGCATCTGTAGCAGGAGGCGGAACATCCTTAAGTGAGCTGAAAAGCAGGATAAAAGCCTGTGGGGAGTTTATTGAGAGGCACTGTGGTGGTTATGATATAGATAACCAAAGAGCATGTGTAATTTTTGATAGCTATGATAGATTAAGTGACAATGGAGAGCTTTGCTTATGTCTCAACGACTTGATTCCATATGAAGATTGTTTGTATGATGATCCTACCTTTCCATACAAGCGATATTCCTCTAGTTTTCCTATTACGTGGGTTAAGGGGGTAGAGCTAACTCATGGTAAAGACACATGGTTGCCAGCACAAAAAGTGTTTTATCGATTCCCCTATTCAATAGAAGAGCCATCTTATTATGGGGGCGTTTCTACAGGTCATGCATGTGGAACTAGCTATAGCCATGCTGCGTTGGGCGGGCTGTATGAAGTAGTCGAGAGAGATTCTTTCATGTTGACATGGCTTTTACAGATACCAGGCAAAGCCATAAAGGTGGATGCTATTAACAATGATGATTTACGTGTGTTATATAATCATATAAGCAAATATCTGGTTGGAGGAGATCGACTATTTATCTACGACATCAGCAAAACCAACGGTATCTATACTGTTTTAACATATATAAGAAATGATCTCCCAAGTGCATACGGGCTTATTGTTTCTTCTGCATCTCATTTAAATCCTGAGGTCGCATTACTTAAGTCCCTTGAGGAGCTATGCCAGATGCAACAGTTTGCTTACAATTATCTGTTAGGGGATGAAACGAGGGATTGTCAGCGTATGGAGATGGATGATGTCGACACTTTAGTAAAGCACTGTTATTATTATTGTACTGGACGGCATAGCAAAAATATTGATTTTATTTCTGAATCTGGAGTGTATGTGTATCTAAGTGAAATGACTGACTTTTCTAAAGATACTGATGAAGAAAATTTTGAGCATTTAATACAGCTGTTTCGTAATGACGGTCAACAGATATATATTGCCGATGCGACAAGGACTGAGTTGAGCAAAAGTGGATTTTTTGTTTTAAAAGCAATAATACCTGGCTATATTGATTTAAGTACGTCTTATAAGTACCGAGATCAAAAAAGTAGTCGCCTTCAAAAATACCAAGAGGAGTACGGAACGGAAATTAATAGTAACCCGCATCCATTTTCGTAAATAGCAGAAGGAAGGATTATTGATACATATGTCCATCATAAATAAGCATAGCCTAGCTTTAGAATACCATGAAGGCAGCAAGAATTTTACCGGCGTACAACCATATGACGCTAGAACGGAATACAAGATTTATCCAAACGCACAAGGAATATCAATGGCTAAAAATAGCATAGATATGCTGGCGCATGGTAAAGATAGTTTTTTGGAAGCATTACTAATGCGCAAAAGTACACGTAATTTTGCGCCAGTAGGTGTTGATTTTGACAGTTTATCGAAGCTGTTGACGCTCAGTTGTGGGCTGCAGAATGTACGTGATAACGAATCTTGGGTACGGACATACGCAAGTGCAGGTGCGCGCTTTCCCATTGAAATATATCTTATAGTTTTAACATCTGACGATATGGAGCTAGGGATATATCATTATAATGTTCATGACAATACATTGGAGCTTGTAAGGTCTGGGGATTATTCAATAGAGATTAGTAGTTTTTACAGTAATCAGATAGGGCAAATCATTACAGAGTTTCCTTGCCTTATACTCTTTTCTGTAATTCTTGACCGAACAATGCAAAAGTACGGGGAGCGAGGTTACAGATTTGCTATGCTTGATGCCGGCCACATGAGTCAAAATCTTTATCTTGTTGCATCATATTTAAAGCTTGGAATTGTGGCACTCGGAGCTGGCGCAGTTGGTGAAAGTGAAAATAAGCTTGATGAGATGCTGAGGTTATTACCCAGCGCTGAAAATGTTTTCTTCGGTTTTGCAGTTGGTCACCCCGCGAAGGTGTAACTATGAAAATAAAAAGCAAAACAAAGAAGGAACTTCTGTATTTAACATTAGCCTTACCCAGCTTACTTGGTTTGCTAGTCTTTTTTATAGTGCCGTTTGTATATGCGTTGTACCTAGCAATGATAGATAACCCTCTTGCCCGTAATTTTGTAGGGTTTGGCAATTTTACTCTTACAATAAATAATGCGGCATTTCGTCTCGCGGCAAGCAATACACTACGCTTTATCGCATTATGTGTGCCTATCAATGTAGCGTTATCATTAGCAATAGCTATGAGGTTGCGTAATATTCCGTTCAAGGGGCTATTCTCAGCGGTTTTTATGTTACCGCTGGTAGTGCCATCTGGCTCAATTGTTCATTTTTGGCGTAGTATTTTTGGTTTAAATGGTGTGATTAATAGCTTGTTTTTTTCTGCGGCACCTGTTAACTGGATTAGCTCTGGTTATGCACTTCATATAATAACTTTGATTTTCATCTGGAAAAATATTGGCTTCAACATCATCTTGTTTCAAGCTGGCCTAAGTCAGATTCCACGTGAATATTACGAGGTTGCTGCCATTGAAGGCGCAGGGCGGTTTCGGCAGATTATCTCCGTTACATTGGTACATTTGATGCCCACTATGTTTCTGGTATTGCTGATGTCATTTATAGCTACATTTCGCTCTTTTCGAGAAATTTACTTACTTGCAGGAACACACCCACATCGGAGTATATATATGCTCCAGCATTTCATGAACAATCAGTTTGTGGCGCTGGACTATCAGCGTATGGCCTCAGCTGCGTATATTCTTGTAGCGCTTATTACTGCACTGGCCCTTGGGTTGTTATTTTTACAGAGACGCGTAGCTAATTATGACTAATACAGTAGCTAAAACAGCAAAGGGTTGGCTGGCATTAATAATCATGTCAGTGCTAGCGGTGTTGTTTATATTACCTATCCTTGTTGTATTTACTAACTCATTTATGAGTGGGTTTGAAATAGTCAACCGATATACTCCTCTGACGCGACCCGGTAATATGCACTTTGTTGATGAAAACGTGCACTTTGCTCGCATCACATTAATCCCTAATTTTGCGACATTGCGTCAATATGCTGCACTGTTTTTTGGACACCCACAGTACATGAGTTTTTTTTGGAATTCAGTTGCATTGGTTACGCCAATTGTACTTGGGCAGGTATTGATTTCATTCCCTGCTGCTTACGCTTTTGAAATGAGTCATTTCAAATATAAGGAAGCGGTATTTTTTATCTATATTGTTGTCATGCTTCTACCTTTGCAAGTAACTTTGGTTCCAAATTTTATCATGGCTGACTGGTTAGGGATTCATGGCAGTAGACTGGCGATTATTTTACCGGGGATACTTAGCCCTTTTGGAGTATTTCTAATGCGTCAGTTTTTGCGAAACATGATAAAAGAATATGTCGAGGCCGCACAGATTGACGGGGCTGGTTATTTAGGTACGCTGGTTATGGTGGTTGCCCCATTAGTTAAGCCGGCTATTGCAGCATTAATGCTGTTAAGCTTTGTTGAGAATTGGAACTTGGTTGAGCAGCCGCGAATTTTTTTGACAGCGCTTCAAGAGCCTCTTTCACTTTATTTAGCTCAGATGGCTGGACAACATCTGGATATGATTTTTGCGGCATCATTTTTTTACTTATTGCCATGCGTATTGATTTTTTTGCTCGGTCAAGATGCAATGGTCGAAGGCATACAGCTATCAGGCATAAGATAACGAAGTCAAAAGAGGTGTGGTTGTGCAACTTTATAAATCGCGTATTGTAAGGTTATGTCTTGTTTTAATCGTTTCTTTGCTTTTTTTGACCTTTTTTTCTAATACAATACATTCGTTTGGATTGCCTGGTGTTATAGTTGGATTGCCTACGGATGGTATTATAACTAATACCTCTCGCAGCGCGGGATATGTTGATTTTATTGAAAATATTTCATTGTTTGCCGAGGAGGGCGGCAGGATCGTTCTCATTGTGATGGAAGGCGAGCATGTGTCTTATGGTGACCTGCTGTTTAGCATACACGCTGATATAGATTATTTGTACGATCGTCTCGAAGTTGAACGGAGTCGATTAATGCGAACTTCGCTGAGCTTAGTTCAAGCTGAGGATGATTTGGCATTTGAGGAAAATCGTCTAAGCGGATTGAGATTAGAGCACTTTCGGCCTACGATTGTACATATGCCAGATATATCTTGGCTTGAGTATGAAGGCCGGCGGCTAGAGCTAGAAATAGTACGGGCTGAAACGGATTATGAGAATCAGCTGCTTTTGTATGCTGAAGGAATCATTCCATCCGCATCGGTGGCCGATACACATCATAGGCTAAATCAACTGATAGAAAGTAAAGAACATAACATGCGTGAGCGAGAAAGAATTTTATATGAGTACGAAAGAGCAGTACTTCAAGCAGAAGAAGATAATCTCCTTTCAATAGAGCAACGAACAACAGCATATGAGAGAGAGCGTCACGCGATACAACAGCGAATAACTGGCTTGCGACATTCTATCGCACTCATGCAAATAGATGAGATTGATATTAATAGAACATATAATAGGCTACAATTGCAGATTGCGGAAAATGGCATATCAAATGTATATGCTGATGTTGATGGCTTTGTACGAGAGTTAGGGGCTGGTTTGCAAAGCGGTATGCATGTAGAGCGTAATCGATTTATATTGCGTCTCTCTCCTACAGGGGGATTCACATATATTACAACCGCTATTTTCTCTGGACGAATTGATACTGATGATACGCATTTTAGGGTGAACGTGCCAACGCTAAATGTATTTAGGGGCATCGGCTTCGTTCGTCGAACAAGCATTTATGGTGGCCGATTGCGCGTCGAGATTGCATTCGACACAACTGCACCTATTATGGGTGGTGAGCGGACAGAAATCATTGCCGAGCAGTTTTCCGAAAGGTATTCCCATATACTGCCTAATTCAGCTATTCGTCTAGATGCAATGTATGGTCATTATCTACTTTATGTTGCTCAGGAAAGAAGAAGTATGCGAGGGTTTAATTATGTTGCTCGTCAAGTGCGAATTACTGTTCTTAATGAAGGCAATCGTTATACCTCCTTTGACTTAGCTGGAGAGCTTCAAGGTCCTGTGATTATCAACAGTGATCGGCCAATTGCCGATGGCAGCCAGGTTAGAATGGTTGGCGAGCAATGAGGCTGAGGATTTTGGTGATAATTCGCTATTTATTATTTATACTGGCGCTGGCGCTGGTAATATGTATTTTTTGGTTTCGTACCCAGGCTGCCAGGCTCGTGTCCCCTGATGTCATTATTGTTACGCCCATAATAAGCAATGCTACCTCTATGTTTGATCTGACCAGGATTAATGATTTTACAGCAGATTTTGATGGACTGGTTGATGCATCATATATATCTGGTCAAGTGGTAGAAAGTGGAGTTCGTGCGGCTTTTGCAAATGTCATTATCACTGGACAAGATTATTTTCATATGCACTATCTCCAATTTATAGTTGGTGGTTCATGGCGAGATGGTGATTACGCTGCTGTTATATGTGAGCACTTAGCATGGCTTTTATTTGGCAGCACAAATGTAGCTGGGCTGGCTATCAACATGGGTGATGTGACATATGACATTACAGGCGTAGTCAGAGGTCACCAATTTAGAGATATGACTGCTGGAGGATTTGCCTGGGTTTATCGTGGCAACGAAGCGCGAGCAATTACTGTATATATGAGGCCGCAAAGCTACAATCAGTTGACGGCGCATTTAAGTGCTATTAATATGTTGGAGGAAGTTGGACAACATCGCCAAAACTATATCATAACTGATATGAATTCGTTTATCGAAAGCTTCAGTATCCGTGGCTATATTCTATTGTTTCTGGTAGGGCTTTGTTTCATCACTTTAATTATAAAAGAGATTATATATTTTGCTAGACGTGCTGGCACAAAAGCAGAGTGGACAGTAGTATTATTATTAGTAAGTGCTTTATTGGTTGTCATTGTATTGCTTCTTTCAAATATTTCTGTTGAATTTTGGCTACCATCTTTTGCAGAGGATGGGATGCACGGGTATATGCAATTAATTTTTAATGTTAACTTGCTAACACCACGGCAATACTTATCTGGCTATTTAAGCGAATTGTTGGTATGGAACTTGCGTGGAAATATTGCTTTTGGGGTTGGCGCAGTCGCAGCAATATCCGCTTGTATATTAATCAACACCAAGAAATGACCCCATGCCTCATACTCTTTTTGATTGTCTTAGACAGCGCAATGTAAAAATATGGTGAGCGATGCTATAGGTTTGCGATATTTGATGCTGACCATAAGCCAAAACCTTTATCTCATCACAGTATATCTGAAGTTTGGAATCATCGCACTTGGAGCTGGTGGGGCCAACGAGAGTGATGCCAAGCTTGGTGAGATGCTATGGTTATTACCCAACGATGAAAGTGCTTTTCTTGGTTTTGCAGTTGGTCACCCTGCAACGGAGTGACTATGATATCGCCTACATGGTGAAGATCCCTTATTGGGCAAGGAGGTTGGCAATGAAAAAGATATTCATGAAAAACATAGTGGTATTAGCATTTTTTACGATGCTTCTCCTATCTGCTTGCGGTTCGCAAGGCAGCGATGAAAGCCATTATGTAGAAATCGAAGGGGTAACGCGCAGGATTATGCCCCAAGGCTCCCTCACTGTTGAGCATTTTCTTGAAGATTTAGATTACATGATCTATGTCCTAGAAAATAACTTCCCCCTATTAGATGTAGCATACTGGGCCCATGGCGTTGATTATAACGCGCTTGCAGCCAGGGCTCGCGAATCTGTACTGGCTATGGAGGAACCTTGCGAAGACACCTTTCATGGGATAATACACTATCATTTTATCCCACTGTTTAACATAGGGCACTTTGCTATTGTCCATCAATTCTTTTGGGGCAGTTTGGCACGAAATGAATATTACGTAGCAGCTTATGGCGGCGTACAGTGGAATATGAACTTAGCACTTATACGTTCACAACTACCCAGCCGTTTTTACGACCCAGATAACCAAGAACGCCGTGATATATTCAACGCAACATGGACGCATTTAGAAGAGACATACGGCCTGCATACGGATCGCCTGCGGGACGATGCCATAGAGCCTCAGCCTGTTACAACAAGAAGCATTGAAGAAAATAGGATTGCGTACATTTCCACTGGCCCCTCAATGTGGGATCTCCGGCAGGGGCGAAACACAATCCAACACTTCTTTGGCCAGATTACAGATTACGAACACCTAATCATTGACTTAAGGGGAAATTGGGGAGGGAATATTAATCCCTTTCTGGATATTATTCTTACACCAAATCTACGCGAGCCTATGGACAACCCCAATGCTTTTATCTTTTTTCTAGACGGGCCCTATGTCCGCAGATTTGGCGACTTCCTATTTAATCCGTCTGTTTACAATGGTTTTCTAACAATAACCGAGCCCTATCGCCCTGCTAGTGAAATTTTGGCAGATTTTCAGCTTCCTGAAATCAGACATTCCGATATCGAAAGATTGCACTATGGAGCCCCAGCCGGGCATCATAGGCCACTTGAGCCGACTCCCGATGATAGAAGGCCTGACGGTGTGCCTGCCTTTGGTGGCAAAATGTGGCTGCTAACTGACCATACACTAGGTTCATCTGGGCAATTGGCCGCTTGGTATGCAATGGAAACGGGGCATATTACCCTTGTAGGTGATAGGACAGGCGGCAATGTGGGCGGGCAGCGTACAGTGGCCTTTATGCCTAACACAGGAATAATGTTTTATTTTGATATTTTCTATATAACTGACTCTCAGGGCCGGCCCCTTGAGGCTGGTACTATCCCGCATCACTTTAACCGCCCTGGAATGGATGCTCTTGAGACGGTGTTGGCATTGATTATGGAAGGGGAGTATTAATTTACAAGTGTTTATTATTTTGGCTGCTCATCTGTATATGGAGAAATGGGGATGATATGCGAAATATTATTTTCCTTTTTGTATTATGCATGACACTTGTACTGGCTGCCTGTGGGCGAGGCCGTCAAGCTACTGATGAAAATGATAATTACAACGGTTCAACTGAATACACGTCAGGAGTCGGTAGCACACAAGGCGATCAATTGACACGAACACTGTCTGTCCTTGCCACAGATTGTGAGTGGTTTAGCTCTACTCAGGAAGCATCTCCCCCCAGAGTGTTGAGGACAGCAGAAAGAGAAATGCAGCAAGCTTGGCGGGACAGAAATGAAACTCTCAACATAGAGGTAGAGTTAGTAAGATGGAACGATTGGCAAGCCATGGAAGCGCGTAACCAGAGGCTAAGCATACAAATGATGGCTGGAGATGCACCGGATATTATAATAGTTAATAGACAAAGTGTGCGCCCTATGGCGGAGCAAGGTTTTTTAGTCAACTTCTATGACCTCATTGACCAAGACCCATATCTTAGTCGGGATGACTTCTTTACCCAAGCCTTGTCAGCCTTTGAAATAGATGGGGGGCTTTATATGCTTCCTGCTAGCTTTGGTTTCGAATATATAGGCATCAATGCTCAGCTTCCTCAGCATATCATAGACGAGTTTATTCAAAAATCCTTTGTCACAATTGATGGAATGATGGATTTATACTTGAGGTTAATGGCTACTTACGCATATGAATTTGGGCACTTAGTATTAGGAATTCCAAGTATATGGAATGCAAGTCGTTCCTTTCAAAGCGGAGTTGAGGGGTTATTGTCCCCTTTTGCAATGGAATCAACTATTTTATTCGAAGCAATCTTAGGTAATTATATAGACTTTGACACAAGAACCGCCGATTTTGCTAATCCACTCTTTGCCTCAAGCCTGGAATCTGCAAAAGGGATTTTTGAAAGGGATTTTATAAATCCGACGGGGCAATTCGTTACTCGTATGCTCAATTGGCGTAGTGGCTTTGTATTAAACAATGATAGAGGGATGAGCACATGGGCTAATGAATATGTGTTTAGTGTCAAAGGTAGTGCATTAAATCCGATTCATGCCTTTATAACACCAGTAACACCACAGTTTATCCATTACATCCCTCTTGCAGATAATCAAGGACGGTTACTAATAAGCCCAAGCCCTATAAATGATGGCGGCTCTTGGAGTACAGTATCTGCTAAATTATGTATCACTGCCGGTGCAGACATAGATCTAGCGTGGGAATTTGTTCAGCATATGCTAGAGGTGTATAGCACAAATAGACACGATTCACTAGCAACTCCCATCCTGCGCAAGCATTTCGAAAATCAGCTGCGGATTTCTGTAGACAGGGCCCTTGGCCATTCGCAACGGCCAAACTTTGTGGGAAGAGGCGATTTTGAACAGCACAGATTAATAAGGGACTATACCACCCGAAGAATATCAGCCTACAACGAAATGCCAATGGCTCTATTAACCACAGAGATACCCCGCGGACTATACGAAGAAAACCTAGACCTCTTTTTGCGGGGAATTATGCCTATTGAAGACTTTATCCAGCAATTGCATAATTCGGTTACCCTATGGTTGATTGAGTGATAATGCACAACCACGCCCATTATCATCCCATTTTTGCATAGTGGTGATGGAGATGTTTGTTGTATGTGGATAGGAGAAAATCATGCGTAAAGTTGTTTTGCTCATTGCGATATGCTTGATACTTGTGCTGGCTGCCTGTGGACGAGGCCGCCAAGATACTGATGAAAATGGGGATTATCCCAATGGATTAGCGGAAGACATGGCAGATGGGGGCGTCCCACAAGATGTGCAATCAATACGTACATTGACCATCCTTGCCACATATTGTGATTATCTTAAGCTCTGACGAAATGGAATTAGGGATATATCATCATAACATTCCCGACAACACATTAGAGCTCGTAAAAGCCGGGGATTATGTCAGAAGAAGTTAACAGTTTTTATAGCAATCAGATAGGCCAAACCATCACAAAATTCCCATGCCTCATACTTTTTTCTGTTATCCTAGACCGCACAATGCAAATGTATGAGGAGCGAGGCTACAGGTTTGCCATGCTTGATGCCGGCCACATGAGCCAAAACCTGTATCTTGTAGCATCATACCTTAAGCTTGGAATCGTGGCACTCGGCGGCGGCGCAGAAAGTGACAGCAAGCTTGACGAGATGCTAAGGCTATTGCCTAATGAAGAAAGCACTTTTCTTGGTTTTGCAGTCGGTCACCCAGCGAAATGTAATGATGAAAGCCTTGACACATGATATATTAGCTTATACACGATATATTAAATAGATCTTTATGTGAGGGGTGATCACAATACTTGTGCTTTTTACAATTGCCAGTGCTATAACTATCAGACGTACAAGCCCGCCACCCACCAGCGATTACCTATACATTATTTGGCCGGCAGACGACACACAACCGGAAGAGTTGCGGCAACTTAGCCCTAGAGGTGCTTTTCACAACATAATTAAGGCAATATAAAACACACCAATGTTGACTCCCTTATTGCACGACATCCCGCTAATGTGTAACAATATAGACGCCTACAAAGGAATAGCTCTTAATGGGACAAGGAGGCTGGACTACTATGCCAAAGGGGGCTGTGCTATGAAATATTCGGCTGGACATTCGATTGAAAACAAGCTAATAAGATTGGCCCTTGCGGTTACGCCAGATCCAGCACAGCTTGAAGAAGTGCGGCAAAGCAGTATTGACTGGAAATCCTTGGTT